>ERZ773235.591-NODE-591-length-46309-cov-10.233645_pt1 | contig 46309 bp, 50 predicted proteins | sample MGYA00580522_ERZ773235 | MGnify/ENA primary metagenome ERZ773235 (study PRJEB29015, sample SAMEA2737797) | human gut metagenome | biome: human gut; feature: human-associated habitat; material: faeces | place: China | collected 2012 ...
TCCCTCCTTCTCGAAAAAATCACCGTGCGTTTTTCAAGTTTTGGGATATTATCTCGCATCCTTGGCCGGGATTCTAGGCGGGTGGTTATTGTGCACTTACACTGATTTTTGTAAAAAGCAAAAAAAAAAGGAGTTAATCATAATTCTATGGATTTATCTTCTATGGGTATTTTTTATAATTATTTTACTCCCATTGTATTTACATATTTTAAGTTGGAGGTTGATCTTATGAAGTGTACACCCTTTTATGTAAATCATGCCGCAGCTGGTGGTCAGTTCGGGCCGGTCGGCGAATGGACCGTCCCGACATATTATTCTAGTGCCGTTGAGGAACATTATGCAACTCGCAATCGCGTTACCATGACTGACTTTAGCACCATGTGTAAGTTCGATTTCAAAGGGCCGGATGCAGCAGCCTTCCTTCAAAAACTGGTCGTAAACGACATCAATAAACTTCGGCCCGGCAAAGCTCTGTACTCTGCCATGTGCTATGAAAATGGAGAGTTTGTGGATGACGTCACAGTATATATGTATGGTGAAAACCATTACATGCTAGTAGGCGGTATCCCTGCCAGAGAGAAAGACGACGTTTGGTTCCAGCAGAAAAAAGAAGAATTTGGCTACGCTGCTTATATTACGGATACTACATCCGCCTTCGGCTTGTTAAGCGTAGCTGGGCCCCTCTCCCGCGAATTACTTAAGAAGCTTTGCGATCCCTCTTTCACAGAGCTGAAATCCTTTGAATTTGGCTATTTCCCACTTGATGGTATCAACTGCATTCTCTCCCGAACCGGTGTTACAGGGGAACTGGGGTACGAGATTATTGCTAACGCCGAGGACTGCCCTGCTATCTGGGACGCGCTTGTGCGCGAGGGAGAAGAATTTGGTGTCATTCCCTGCGGCATGGCTGCCAGCGGCACCTTGCGTATGGAAAAGGGCTATATCTCCGGCAGAGAGTTTTTAGCTCATACCAATCCTTATGAGATGGGTTTGGGCTGGAGTGTCGCTTTAAATACCGATTTCATCGGACGCGATGCACTGTGCAAAGTACACGAAGAGGGCCCCGCCAGAAAGCTTTGTGCTTTCCAGATCCCCGATAAGACCATTATTGCTCCCGCCCAGTCAGACGTCATGGTAGATGGTAAGGTAATTGGTAAGGCAACCAGTTGTGCTTGGCTTCCTACCCTTGATATCAGTTATGGAATGACTACGATTCCTGTAGAATACGCTGTGCCCGGCACCCATGTATCCGTAAGAATTGCCGAGAATCAGATTGTAGATGCCGTTATCGTGGAAAAGAATCTCTATGATCCAACCGGTTCTAGGATTAAGGGATAGACATATAATCAGGTTTTTCTCCTTAAATATACTCTCATTATCCAAGCAAAGAGGCGGGCCTAAGGGCTCGTCTCTTTGCTTGATTAATATTTGCCTGACTCAAAAGTTCTACTTTGTTTGTGACCAGTTCCCGAATCTGTTTGAGTGTTGTTAGTCCGTCCTGCCGTGGCATCATCACGTCAAGAAGGATGATGTCGATCACATTGGAGTTCTCATAGAATATGTCCAAAGCCTCCATGCCGTCTCTGGCTTCCAACACACAGAAACCGCTTGCTTTGAAAAAATCATGCAGCGCCCGAACCATCTTCGGTTCGTCATCTGCAATTAAAATGCATCGTTTGTTTTCGTTCATGCAGTTCACCTCGAGTATATTATACATCACTTTTGTTATGAAATTGTGATGGAATCGTCTACAGAATGAAAAAATACCGCCTGCAAGAATTTCCTGCAGGAGGTGTCTGAGTTTATCTGTTCAACTTTACTCTTCCATGACTTCCAGCATCATCCTGGCACCCAGCCTAAAGCTGTTTTGAAATATCAAACAATCCGTGATAGTCTGATGTTCTCGCACACAGTCAGTGTATTTCTCAAACAGTTCTTTCTGCTCGTCCGTCATGGTAGCTTTGAGCTTTTCTTCATTCCTACAGATCAGCTCCTGCAGCTTCTTGTACTCCTTAGAAGAAGTATCGTACTCTGTAGGCTCAATGTTACCGTACCAAAACTCTTCCAATAGTCTCATGCCACATCCTCCTCATAGATCATTTCCCGGAGGATGATTTCCTCGGCCCGGTTGCGGATGCTGTTCATTGCTCCAACCCATGCCATCTGATTGTGCTGCTTCATGTCCTCTGTCACGCCCTCCGCAGCTTTCATTTGCTCGATGATACGTTCAAGACGGCTCTGTACCTGCTCGTTCAGATCAGCCAGATACGTCCACAGTTTACCGCTAAGGCACAGATCGTTGAAGCGGGTAGGATTATGCTCCTTGATATAGTCTCTGTGCATACGCCCCCACCGACCAATAGGTCTGCTTTCCTCCGGTAAACGAATATCGGGAATATAGTAATCACCGCAACGGATATAGTTAAGTTCCTGCATTATATGTACCTCCACAAAAGCGTTTTACGGGTAAAAAAAGAAGCGATACTCGGTTATCAAACCAAGTATCGCTAACTTTGTTTAGCCAACCCCGTCTGACAGATGCCGTAAAATAGTTAAATTTTTTGGTTTAACTGTTTTACGAACACCTGTCTAACGCCGGTACTCCGTTTTCTTCGATTTGGTCATTCACCCTTACCCGCAACCACCGGTCGCCGGTTCGAATCCGGCCACAAGCTCCAAAAAAGCAACACTCGCAGGGGTGTTGTTTTTTTATTGAGCTTGTCCGGAGTCGAAGTTTATCCCCGCATGGGGGAATCCGGCCACAAGCTCCAAAAAAGCAACACCCGCAGGGGTGTTGTTTTTTACGTTAAGCCGCTTTTCTAAATAAAGCTGCGCCATGGCAGCCGGAACTCCTTGCGGTTTTTCCGCAAGGAGTTTTTGCATTAGAGCGGCAAAGGAGGAAATAAAGAAGGACAGGTTTCTTTTTGTTGCCTCCGGAAAGGCAACAAAATCGGAAAGAAAATCGTGGCATGAGGGGATATTCAGTTCCCGATAATTGGTGAGGAGGTAATGAGCATGGGCAATATTCAGATCAATGTTCATGCGGCGGATGCCGCGATAGCGGCTCCTGCCACGCTGACCAGCGGTATGGTGGGGGCAACGGTGACATTTGCCTTTTCGGATGAAAAATGGAGGGCACTGCGGAAAATCGCGGTGTTTCGCGCCGGAGCCGTATGCCGTGACGTGGAAGAATCGGATTGGTGCGATGGTGCCTGCGTGATTCCGTGGGAGTGTCTGGCTCTGCCGGGTGAACGGCTTCTGGTGGGGGTATATGGGTTGGATGATACCGGAAATTTGGTGATTCCCACGGTATATGCCGACTGCGGATGGATCAACCCCGGTGCGGATCCGGTCGGCGACCCGGCAGCAAACCCGTCGGGGCCTTTCTACCAGACATTGCTGGAAGAGGCATTGGAAAAAGCAAAGGCTTCCGGCGAATTTGATGGCCCCGCCGGTTTACAGGGAGAGCAGGGGCCAGAAGGTCCGCGTGGCGAGCAGGGAGCACCCTTTACCTATGCGGATTTCACTGAAGAGCAGCTGGCGGCGCTGAAAGGCCCGCAGGGAGAACAGGGGTTACAGGGCGAGCAGGGCCCAAAAGGTGAGCGTGGCCCTGCAGGGCCGCAGGGGCCTCAGGGAGAGCGCGGCCCCATCGGGGCACAGGGCCCGCAGGGTGCGGACGGCGCCAGCTACACGGTAAAGGGGTTGTATGCCACGCTTTCAGCGCTGCAGGCTGCCCATCCCACCGGAAGCGCCGGGGATGCGTGGTTCGTGGGTACGGCGGAGAGCAACACGGTATACCAGTGGGACACGGACGCGGCGGCATGGGTGAACGTGGGTGCGTTGAAAGGCCCCCAAGGAGAAACCGGTGCACAGGGCCCCAAGGGCGAGAAAGGCGATCCCGGTGCGGCCGGCCCGCAGGGTGAACAGGGCGTGCAGGGCGTGCAGGGGCCGGCGGGAGCGAATGGAGAGGATGGCGTGACGCCGCACATCGGGACAAACGGCCACTGGTACCTGGGCGATACGGACACCGGTACGGCGGCGCAGGGGCCGGCGGGTGATACCGGCGCAAAAGGCGACACAGGCCCCCAGGGCCCACAGGGGGAAACCGGCCCCCAAGGCCCGCAGGGGCCGCAGGGCAACTCCGGCGCGGCGGGCGCCGCCGGAAAGAGCGCCTATCAGGCGGCCAAGGACGGCGGCTACACCGGAACGGAGAGCGCCTTTAACACGGCTCTTGCGCAGGTGAGCAGCAAGATCACCAAGGCCAGCTGGGACAGCAGCACGGCCACGCTGAAGCTGCAGGGGTGAACGGACATGGCGCTATACATGAACAACACCAAGGTGAAGTCGGTGTACTGGAACGGGGCAAAGGCCAAAAAGGTCTATTTCAACAATGTGCTGGTGCTGTCCGGTGAATTTGCCTTTACCTACACGGGAGCATGCAGCGTGGAGGGGGATCTTGGCGGAGATTTCGTGATCCGCTTCACTACCTCCGGCACGCTGAAGATCACGGACGCGGGCAACGCGGCCAGTCTGGATGTGTTTCTGGCAGGCGGCGGTGGCGGAGGCGGCACAGCCTATTCTAATAGAGGTAGAATGTCCGGTGGCGGCGGCGCGGGCGGCGGCTATACCGCTGCGGCATCAGGGGTGACGCTGAGCGTGGGTACAGCGTATACCATCACAGTGGGTGCCGGAGGTGCGGCAAAGACGGCAGGCGGACAGACATCCGCTTTCAGCAGGACGGCAAATGGAGGTAATGCCGGCGGTGGCGGCAGTGGCCAGTACGGCGGTTCCGGCGGTGACGGAGGCTCTGGCGGAGGCAGAGGCGGCGGTGTTTCGCTTGGCGGTGGCTCTCCGGGTGCCGGCGGCACTGACGGCGGAGATGGTGGAGCCGGACTTGGCGGTGTAGGCGGCAAAGGACAAGGCACGACTACCCGCGAGTTCGCCGCCAGCAATGGCAAGTTATACGCCAGCGGCGGCGCGGGCGGTACAAACGGATCAACGACGCCCGGTACGGGGGCGGCCAACACGGGAAACGGCGGAGGCGGCGGCTATTCAAACGCAACGAACACAGCGGGCGGTGCAGGCGGCAGCGGCATTGTGTGCATCCGCAATCACCGATGAAAGGAAAGGAGCAAAGAGCAATGGCATACGCAGTGGAAAATCACAATCTGGTGTCCAACTACGCGCTGGTGGAGGACGGCACGGTGGTGAACGTCATCTGGCTGGCATCGGAAAATGAAAGCGAATTCCCCGGCGCGGTACGGCTGGGCGACAGGCCGGTAGCCGTAGGGGATACCTACGACGGAGAGAAATTCTATCATGCCGGCGCGGAGGTGCTGACGCCGCTGGAGGCAGCACAGGCCGAGGCCGCCGCGTATAAGGCGGCGCTGGAGACGCTGGGCGTGAACACGGAGGAGGCGGCGGACGATGCGCAGTGACATCATGCAGCAGGCACAGGCTCTAAGGGCGGCAATGTTGGCCGCTGCGGCTCATGTGACGGGCGATGACGATCGCCTGCGAATCAAGGTTCTGTACCCGAGTTGGGCACAGGGTAAACACGCGGAGGGCAATATTTATACCGCCGACGGGCAGGTGTGGGAGTGCTTCCAGAGGTACGACAGTGCGCTGCATCCGGACATTGTGCCGGGAAACGCAGCGTGGTACACCTTTAACCGGCCTCTGCACGGTTCTGCTCCGGACACGGCTATGCCGTTTGTGCAGCCGACCGGAGCACATGACATGTATCGCACGGGAGAATACATGGAATTGAATGGGGATGCATACCGCTGCGTAAGCGATACGGCATACGGCCCCAGTGAATATGCGGCGGCATGGGAGCTGGTATGAACGAGACAGTGGCTGTGGCCTTGCTGAGTCTGGCCGGGACGCTGATAGGCGCATATCTTGCCAACCGCAAGAGCGCGGCGCTGGTAGCCTATCGTCTGGAGCAGCTGGAGAGCAAGGTGGGAAAGCATAATCAGGTAATTGAACGCACATATGTGTTGGAGGAATCCGTCTCACTGCTGGATGAGCGGATCAAGGTAGCCAATCACCGTATTGCGGATCTGGAGCGGACGCATAAAATGGGACAGGGTTGAAACCCGGAAAGGAGCGCAAGCATGAAGAATTGGAAAAACTGGTTGAAAGCGGCGGGCATCCGTGCCGTCAAGACTATCGCGCAGACTGCCGTGGCCACCATCGGCACCAGCGCGGTATTGACCGAGGTGAATTGGATGATGGTGTTCAGCGCGTCTATGCTGGCGGGCATTCTGAGCCTGCTGACCAGCGTGGCAGGACTGCCGGAATGTGAGAAGTGAGCCATGCCGAAGGTATTTCTCAGTCCGGAGGATCGGGCCAGCAACGCTTATGCCGGTGAGGCGCTGTGGAACGGCCACGCCACCAATGAAAAGGAGCAGATGAGGCGCTGCGCCGATTATCTGGAGGCCGCCCTCAAGCGCTGCGGCTGCGAGGTGATCAACGCCCAGTACGGCAACATGTACGACCGCGTAAAGGCATCCAATGCATGGCCGGCCGATCTCCACATTGCGCTGCACACCAACGGCTTTAACGGCAAGGTGGCCGGTACGCGGGTGCACTGCTATCCCAGCGAGAAGAGCCGCAGGATCGGGCGGCTGCTTCAGGATCGGATCGCGCCGCTGTCACCGGGGACATCAGAACGGTTGGTGGAGAGTGCGGGACTCTATGAGCTGCGTGCGCCCACCATGCCCGCCGTACTGCCGGAGTTCGGCTTCCACGACAACCCGGAGGAAGCCCAGTGGCTGATCGATAACATGGAAACAATTGCAGAGGAGACCTGCCGGGCAGTATGTGCATTTTTCGATGTGCCATATGTGGAGGCTGGCCAGCAGAAGGATGCGGAACCGGTATTGCTTTTCCGTGTGCAGGTGGGCGCTTTCCGTGACAGGCAGTGCGCGGAAAGCTACTGCCGGAGGGTACAGGAGGCCGGCTTTGGCGGCGCCTTTGTTGTACAGGCGTGAGACATGAACAAACGCATACTGCCATGAAAAGAGCGGCTTTACAGCCGCTCTTTTTGCGGAAAAACAGAAAATAGGGGATTGACAATAAGTAAATAGTCATTTATTATCAAAGCATGAGAAAAATTAACGTGGAAAAACGGAATAAGGTAACACAGGCGGTCCTTCAGATCACGATGGAGGATGGCCTTGCGGGATTGTCCTTTGACAAGCTGGCCAAGCGCGCAGGGGTCAGCTCGGGCACGCCGTACGTCTACTACAGGGACAAGACAGACATGCTTTCGTGTATTTATGCGCAGGTGTGGCAGGCGCTGCAGGAGGGACTTCAGACGGTGATTGACAGTGGGCGGACCACAGGAGAAAAGCTGTTTTTCGGACTGCGGCATTTGGCGCAAATGCTGCTGAACCACCCGCAGGAGGCGCATTTCCTGTTGTCGGTTCTTAACGCTCCGGAGTTTGTGACGGCAGAAACAATGCGGGAACACCAGCTGCCGCCGCCTGCGCTGCTGGCCGTGTATCAGGAGGCTATCCACCGGCGGCTGATGAAAACCGACAATATCACGTATATCAATGCCATACTGTTTGGACCGCTTTTCCTGATTCTGCAGCAGCACCGGCAGAGTACGGAACCGGCGATTATGAGCGAGGTGGAAAGGGTGCTGGATCTGGCGGTATCTGCGGTATTAAAGATCCGGTGATGCTGCAGAATTTATAAGTAAATAATTATTTTACTATAAATGGGCCGCATTGCAAGCGCTTACGGCCCATTTTTACATGTCTGCGCTGTAAAGCAGCAGGGTATAAAATACGGTTTGTATATTTTTGTATAAAAATTGCAGATAGTAATTGCCTTGAGATATAAGAGGGAGAGTCAGCTTGCTGCCTGAGGTGGCGCTTTGTGCAATATCTACGAATACACAGGATGGAATTTGGCGGAGATTGGAAAAGAAAAAACTTGCATTTTCGTGCTGCGGCCGATATAATAAGCAAGATAATTTTGAAGGGGGGATTTGCCGTGATCATGCAGCGAAGCAATAAGTGTAAGACGGCCCCCACTATTTTTGCCCCTGTTTTTGATATGGTATTTTGACCGATGTTTTCATCGGTCTTTTTTTTGGGCAGGAGCAGAAAACCATGCAGTGTGCAATAAGAGAAAAATAAAAGATCAACGAAAGAGAGGAATCACATCATGAAGAAAGATCTCGGCCAGGTGGCCATCTACGATGCAAGGGAGCTTGGAGTACCGCGCATGCTGGTGCTGGGTTTGCAGCACCTGTTTGCCATGTTCGGCGCCACGGTGCTTGTGCCGATTCTGGTCAGCGGATACGGTTTGCCACTGTCCATCCAGACAACGCTGCTGTTTGCAGGTGTGGGTACGCTGCTGTTCCATTTGTGCACCAAGTTCAAGGTGCCGGCATTTCTTGGTTCCAGTTTTGCCTTTCTGGGCGGCTTTGAGGCAGTGGCCAAACTGGATGTGGGCAAGTTTGCCGACATGAGCGGTGAAGAAAAGCTGCCTTACGCTTTGGGCGGTATTGTGGTGGCCGGTGCGCTGTATCTGGTGCTGGCACTGCTGTTCAAGCTGGTGGGAGCCAAAAAGGTCATGCGCTTCTTTCCGCCCATCGTTACAGGCCCGATCATTATCCTCATCGGATTGAACCTGTCGGGTACTGCTATTACCAATGCCTCCACCAACTGGTGGCTGGCTCTGTGCGCGATTGCCATCATCATTGTCGCCAACATCTGGGGTAAAGGCATGATCAAGATCATTCCCATTCTGCTGGGTGTGGTTGGCAGCTACATTGTGGCGCTGATCTTTGGTCAGGTAGACTTTGCCGAAGTGGGGCAGGCTGATTTTGTGGGTTTGCAGCATTTTGTGCTGGCCAAGTTTGACATTACCTCTATTCTGGTCATGGCGCCCATCGCCATCGCCGCCATGATGGAGCATATCGGTGACGTTTCCGCCATCTCTTCGACCACCGGCAAAAACTTCATTGAGGATCCCGGTCTGCACCGCACCCTGCTGGGCGACGGCATTGCCACGGCTGTGGCAGGCCTCTTCGGCGGCCCGGCCAACACCACCTACGGCGAAAATACCGGCGTGCTGGCCCTGAGCAAGGTCTATGACCCCAGGGTTATCCGTTTGGCGGCGCTGTATGCGATCGTCCTCAGCTTTTCTCCCAAGTTCGATGCGTTGGTCAATTCTATCCCCACTGCCATTGTGGGCGGCGTCAGCTTTGTGCTTTATGGTATGATCTCTGCGGTGGGCGTTCGCAACGTGGTGGAAAATAAAGTGGATCTGACCAAGTCCCGCAACCTGATCATTGCTGCGGTGATTTTCGTCAGCGGTCTGGGCTTCAGCACTACCGGCGGCATCACCTTTACGGTGGGCGGCGCTGATATTACGCTGACGGGTCTGGCCATTGCGGCGCTGGCAGGCGTGGTTCTGAACGCCGTTCTGCCCGGTAATGACTACGAGTTCGGCACCAGTGCCGAGGGAGACAAGTCCGCTGATCTGGGCAGCTATTAAGTGACAGCAAAAAAGGAAAAGGAGCAGGTTCCATTTGGAACCTGCTCCTTTCTCTTTTATATGGTTTCTACACGATCGGCTGTATCCTCCGTTTGCTTTTCCGTACGGTCGTACATGAGGGTCATGTCGAAGATTTTTTTTGCCAGTGCGGCGTTGGCCTCGCCTGGCAGCAGGCGCCACTGCCAGTTGCCCTCGGGAATGCCGGGGGTATTCATGCGGTGGTATTGTCCAAGACCGAGATAATCCTGCATCTGGGCCACAAACAGATCGGCAACGCTGCTTTGTCCACCCCGCAGAACGCCCCAGTGGAACCCCTCCTCCTCGTTGAGTCCCAGATAGCGGCGGGCATAGGCAATGTCCTCGGGGGCGGCCTCCTGCCGCCACAGGGTCAGCGGACTGTTATCATGGGTGCCGGTGTAGCACACGCAATGCCGGGGATAGGTGTGGGGAAGATAATTGCTGCTGTCACGGGAATCAAAGGCGAATTCCAGCACCTTCATGCCGGGCCAGCCGGAATCATGGAGCAGCTGCTGTACGGAAGGTGTGGGATATCCCAGATCCTCGGCGATAAACGACAGCTGGGGGAACCAGCCGATCAGTGCGCTGACAAGGGACATGCCGGGGCCCTGACGCCATTCACCGTTGCGGGCCGTAGTTTCGCCATAGGGTACGGCCCAATAAGTATCCAGTCCGCGGAAATGGTCGATGCGGATCACATCATATAGCTTTCCGGCACCGTCGATACGGCGGATCCACCAGCCGTAGCCGTCAGCCTTCATCATGTCCCAGCGGTAGAGGGGGGTACCCCAGAGCTGGCCGTCCGCGCTGAAATAGTCAGGCGGGACACCGCTGACGGCGGTGGGGACGCATTGATCATCCAGCTGGAAAAACTGCGGCTCGGCCCAGACGTCGGCACTGTCCATGGGGACATAGATCGGCAGATCGCCGATCACCTGAATATCCAATTTGTGGAGATAATCCCGCAGTGCGATCCACTGCTTGAAGAAGAGAAACTGGATATAGATGAACAGCTCGATATCCGGCTGAAGCTGTGCACGGTATTGCGCCAACGTTTCCGCTTTGCGCAGACGCAGATCCTGATCGGGCCACTGCATCCAGGATTTCATGCCGAAATGGCGTTTACAGGCCATATAGAGGGCGTAATCCTCCAGCCAACGGCCGTTTTCCTGACGGAAAGCGGTGACCGCTTCACTATCCCGCTGCCAGCCGCGCTGTTTGGCCAGCGCCAGTACCTTGAAACGGCTCTCATAGATCTTGCCGTAGTCCACATATCGCGGTTCGGTGCCCCACTGACAATGGGCGATTTCACTTTTTTTCAGCAGGCCGTCTTCTGCCAGCAGATCCAGATCGATGAAATAGGGGTTGCCGGCAAAGGTGGAGAAGCTCTGATAAGGAGAGTCGCCATAGCTGGTGGGGCCAAGCGGCAGCATCTGCCAGTACCGCTGGCCGGCTGCATGGAGAAAGTCGGCAAACGCATAAGCCGCTTTTCCCAATGTGCCGATGCCGTAGGGAGACGGCAGGGAAGAGATGGCAAGTAAAATACCACTGGAACGTTTCATAATAATGATTTTTCCCTCGCTTTGACAAAAATGTGTACAGGACGGGACAGGAACTGCCCCGCCCTGCGGATAGATAGGATTTTTTCGACGGCCGCTTTTATCCTTTGACGGCACCGGCAGCTACACCTTTGATGATGTGCTTCTGCCCCAGAATATAGACGATGATGATGGGCAGGATGGTCAGCACGATGCAGGCCATCATAGGCCCCATTTCTACCTTGCCGTAGCCGCCGCGGAAGTACTGCACCAGAATGGGGATGGTCATATATTTGGTGCGGTCCAGCACCAGATAGGGCAGCAGATAGTCATTCCAGACCCACATGGTTTCCAGAATGCCGACGCTGACCAGCGTGGGCTTGAGCATGGGGAGTACCACAAGGAAGAAGGTGCGGATCGGGCCGCAGCCATCGATCATGGCCGCCTCTTCAATCTCCAGAGGAATGGACTTCATAAAGCCGCAGAACATGAACACGGCCAATCCTGCACCAAAACCCAGGTAGACAATGCAGAGATTATAGGGGGTGTTCAGACCGGTTTTGTCCGTTAGGTTGGCCAACGTAAACATCAGCATCTGGAAAGGAACCACCATAGAGAATACGAAGAGAAAATAGCAGAATTTGGTGATTTTGGTGTTGACGCGGGTAATAAACCATGCACACATGGAGCAGCACAGCAAAATCAGCAGCACAGAGGTAACAGAGATGAGAAGACTGTTGAAAAATGCGGCCAGAAAACCCTTGGAGCCAATGGCGTTGGCGAAGTTGTCAAACCCGGCAAAGCTTTCAGCGTTTGGGAACTGAAAGGCGCTGCTGGTATTGATGGCAGACTCCTTTTTAAAGGAGTTGCTGATTACCATAATAATGGGGTAGATCCAGGCAAGACTGAGAACGGCCAGTACCGCCGCCCAGATGCCGTTGATCACGCGGCTGCGCTTTTTCATTACTGCTGCACCTCCTTGGATTTCGTCAGCTTTAATTGTAGGCTGGAGATGGCGATAACCAGAATGCAGAACAGCACAGCCTTTGCCTGACCGATGCCTTTCCACTGAGGCCCGGAGCGGACGTAGAAGGTCTGATAGATGTTCAGCGCCAGCATTTCAGAAGCATGGGCGGGTTCGCCGCCGGTCAGAGCCAGATTCTGGTCAAACAGCTTGAAGGAATTGGTCAGCGTCAGGAACAGGCAGATGGTGATGGAGGGCATCAGATTGGGAAGCTTGACTTTCCAGAAGGTTTGCCACGGCGTGGCGCCGTCAATATAGGCCGCTTCAATGTAATCGTTGGGGATGGACTGGAGACCGGCGATATAAATGATCATCATATAGCCGATCTGCTGCCAGCACATCAGAATGATCAGACCCCAATAGCCATAGGTGGCATTCAGAGACAGGAGGGGTTTGCCCACCAGGGAGAGCACACAGTTCAGCAGGATCTGCCAGATGTAACCCAGTACAATGCCGCCGATCAAGTTGGGCATGAAGAATACCGTGCGGAAAGCTGTGGTACCCTTGATGCTGCGGGTCAGCAGCAGGGCGATGCCCAGTGCCAGAATGTTGATCAGAATGGTGGACACCACGGTGAACTTGGCTGTGAACCAGAACGCATTGGTGAACAGCTCATCCTGAAAGGCCTTTACATAGTTGGAAAAACCCACAAAGGTAGCCTTGTTGATGGTTGTGAATTTGCACAGGGACAGGTACAGCCCCTGACAAAATGGAATCACAAACCCGATCAGAAAGGCTGCCAGCGTGGGCAAAAGAAAGACGGGCCAATACTTGCGAATGTTTTTCTGCATAAGCGATACCTCCGGTCAACTGCATTTTTCGGCGCATGCCTCTATGTCTCCGGAGAGACACACAGGTATAGGCCGACAGGTGGGAACTGTGGGGTGGGCATATGCCCACCCCACAGAAGACGTTACAGGGTGCAATTACTTCAGCGCGTACTCGGAGGCCCAACCATCCACGAAAGCGGTCTTAACGGCATCCCAGTCACCGGTGCCGGCAGCATAAGCGGTCAGCGCGGAACCAACGCCATTCTTCCACTCCTCAGAGGGCATGGTGGGGAAGTTCCAGGAAACAGGGGTCTTGCCGGCGGCGGTCATTTCCTTATCCTGCTTCACGAACAGGTTGGTGGATTCCAGAGCACCCTTGAAGGGGATTACGAAACCCATGTCGTTGGCCATAGCCTCGGTGCCCTTGTCAGAGGTGACGCACCAGTACAGGAAGTCCAGTGTAGCCTTGATATCCTCTTCGCTGGCATCCTTGTTGACGCACCAATAGTTCTCGGTACCGGTGCACAGGCCCTGATTGGCCTCATCGCCCACGCCGATGTAGATGGGGATCATTGCCAGATCATCGTCGGTGAAAGGCTTATCTGCGCCCACCAGGTTGTTGTACTCCCAGGAACCGTTCTGGAAGAACACGGCCTCGCTGTTCAGGAACTCGTTACGGCTGTCATCGCCGGTCTTACCCGCCAGATCCTTGGGATCGCAGGTGCTGTTGTTGATATACAGGTCAAAAATGTTCTTGTAGTTGTCCAGATAGGTGCCCTTGATGGCGTCGGTGGTGCCGATACCGTCAGCCTGATACTCAAAGTAGATGGGCAGGTTGGCCAGATGGGTCTTGAAGCGCCAGTCGGAGGAGCTGTCCATACCGGCGGAGGTGAAAGCGGCGAAACCCAGCTCGTCCTTGCGGGCAGTGATGTCCTCAGCAACCGTCTTCAGGTCGGCAAAGGACTGGATATCGTCGGTGGTGTAGCCGGCCTTCTCCAGCAGGGTCTTGTTGACGATCAGACCATAGGACTCGATAACATAGGCGATACCGTAGACGGTGCTGTCCTCTTTCAGGGCAAAGTCGTCACTGGTCAGCTCGCCATACACGGCGGAGCCGCTCAGGTCATAGCAATAGTCCTTCCAGTTGGCCAGACCAACGGGTCCGTTGACCTGGAACAGAGTGGGAGCATCGCTCTTGGCCATGTCGGCCATCAGGGTTTCCTCATAAGTACCGGAAGCGGCGGTCACCACGGTGACGGGCACACCGGTCTCCTCGGTGTAAGCCTTGGCCAGATTCTGCCAGGCTTCATCCTGCTCGGGTTTGAAGTTCAGATAGAACACCTTGCCGGCAGCGGCGGAATCGCCATCGCCTTCGCCCTGGGCATCATTGCTGCCGCCATTGCCGCCGCAGGCAGCCAGAGACAGCGTCATCACCAGAGCAAGGATCAGTGCAAGAAACTTTTTCATGTTGATTGATCTCCTTTTTCGTTTTTATTTTCACAGTATACACTGTAAAAAACAATTCAAACCAGCTTTTTCACGCTGGCGCCGGGCCGCAGCACCGTGGACAGTGTTTCATGTCGGTTTCCGCTGCGCTTTTCCACCATGTCCAGCAGGATCTTTACGCTATGACGGCCCATGTCCTCCATAGGCTGGCACAGTGTGGTCAGCGGCGGGTCGATGTAGTCGGATACCTCGATGCCGTCAATGGCGATCACCGAGCAGTTATCCGGTATGCTGCAGCCATGTTCACGCAGGGCCCGCATGGCGCCGATGGCCATATTGTCGGATATGGCGAACACCGCCGTAAACGCGGTGCCGGCGTCCAGCGCGCCATTCATGGCACGGTAGGCACCCTGAATATTAAACGTGTCCGTACAGATCACCAGTGAGGGATCAAGCGAAAGACCGGCCTCGCGCAGCGCCTGCACATATCCCTCATACCGCAGCTGGCTGATAGAGCGGTCGCCGGGATTAGTGATCAGCGCGGCGATGCGGCGGTGTCCGTTGTCGATCAGATAGCGTACCGCCTGATAGGCGGTCTCCTTGTCGGGGATGGACACAGAGGAATAATCTGCCGGATCCAGCGTACCGTAATGGTTGGCGAAAGAACAGCACACAAAAGGAATGTTCAGCAGCGCCAGATCAGCGGAGGTATAATCAAACCGACCGCCCAGAAGAATAATGCCGCGCAGGCGTTTTTCCCGTTCCATGATGGCAGCGCGCTTCAGCTCGTCTTCGTTGGAGCCGATCTGCTGCATGACCATGGTATATCCCCGGGTGGTGATAGCCGCCTCGGCGGCGCGGATAATATCGGTATAAAAGGGGTTGGATACACCCCGCACCATCAGTCCGATGGCATCCGACCGGGTCTTAACCAGATCACGGGCAGAATTATTGGGAATATAGTTGTTGCTCTCGATTACGTCCAGTACACGGCGGCGGCTTTCATCGCTGACATCGGGGCGATTGTTGAGCACCCGGGAGACCGTGGTGATACTGACGCCGCTGATACGGGCAATATCCTTGATGGTCACGTTGGTCCCTCCTACTCATGGTGTATTCGCCAATCGCTCCGATAACGTTACCGAAAACGTTTTCATCCTTGAGCGATATAATACTAGCAACTTTCACAGGAGGTGTCAATGCGGTTTTTGAATTTTCGTTGAATTCGATAGTTTTTTGCGGGTGCTTTGGCTATTTTGCCGAAAGAAAAAGCAAGAAAAGCGGCGGACAGCGTATGCTGTCCGCCGTTGTACGTTATATCGCCAGCGGTTTCCCATTGAGCGCGGCATAGGCCAGATGCTCGCCTTCATAGCGCAGCTTCATGGAAAAGAACGGTGTATCCGGGTCATGGATCAGATCCAGAAACAGCTTGTCGCCGGCCCACAGGGGCAGCGTCATCAGCCGGTCCTTGTGGATCCATTCCAGCACACCCTCGTTGCACTCGATGAGTTCGCCCGTCCAGCCGGTGGCGGTGAACACATGCATGTATTCCGTTTCCCAGCGGTCGGATACAAAGGTGACCAGTCCGCGGTAGCGATATTCCTTCAGCGTCAGGCCGGTTTCCTCCCATGTTTCCCGCAGCACGCATTCCTCGGGACTTTCGTCGGCCTCGAATTTGCCGCCCACGCCCACCCACTTGTCGTGGTTTACATCATTTTTCTTTTTGATGCGGTGCAGCATCAGATATTCGCCCTTTGGATTTTCAATATAGCAGAGGGTGGAGTTATACATGTGTGTCAGTCCTTTCAAATGTGATCTCGTCATAGCCGGTCGTGTCGTCCTGCTCCAAGCCGTATTGCCAGCCGTCCAGCACGCCGATCACCAGTTCGCAGGTGGTGTTGACAAGGCAGCCTGTTTTCAGGTGGCCGCCGAAAGCGTCCAACCCCTGACGGCTCAGGGCGATGTGCAGGTGGCAGCGCGTCTGGCTGACAGTGCCCATCAGCGACAGGATCTCACAGTGTTCCTCCACGGTGCGGCAGGTGATGCCGTCGGCATCCCGCAGCACGGCGCGGGACAGGCATCCCACGCCGGAGAGGATCACACCGGCGGCAATATGATATTCCAAGCAGGTGCGCTGAATGGACAGCAGCAAATCATCTCCGCGGTGCAGCCGCCGGCAGATGGTGGTCATGGGCAGTTCCCCCCGTATCTGTTTTATCCTATCATATCACAGCTTTTGCATTTTGTACAGCGGTGTGCTATACTGCGAAAAGAAAGGGGGGTGGGCATTGGTATATGAGATCATTCGCTCCCGCCGCCGCACAGTGGTGCTGGAGGTGACGCGGGAGGGACGTGTACTGGTACGGGCGCCGCTGCGGATGCCGCAGAGCGAGATTGAACAGTTTGCAGCGTCCCATGCCGCATGGCTGGAGAAAGCGCAGGACCGGGTTGCCGCCCGTCAGGCGGCTCATCCGCCGCTGACAGAGCAGGAGCGCGATGCGCTGCGGCGGCGTGCCGGAGAAGTGCTGCCGGGAAAGGTGGCGCATTACGCCGCCATTATGGGCGTAGCCCCCGCGTCGGTGAAGATCACCGCAGCCCGTACCCGGTTCGGCAGCTGCTCGGGAAAAAACAGCCTGTGCTTCTCCTTGTACCTGATGCGCTATCCGGAGGCGGCCATCGACTATGTGGTGGTCCACGAGCTGGCACACATCCGGCACCATGACCACAGTCCCGCTTTTTACGCTGAGGTGGCCCGAGTGATGCCGGATTATAAAGAGCGGGCCCGGCTGCTGAAAGAATAAAAAGAGCCGGCGCAAAGTTTCCCCTGCACCGGCTGAGCCTGTCATAAAGAGATTTGCCGCTCGCTTTTCCTGACGGAGCGGCAAATGCCCCGATGCCAGCGCATCGGGGCATTTGATTATACGATTTTTTCAAAATACCGAAACGTTTCGTCATCGTGGCTGTGCCGCATACAAAAGGACAACATCCGCTCGGACGCGGCATTTTCCTTATAGCACTTGGCCACCACCCGATTCAGACCCAAACGGTACAGCGCCCAGTCCGCCACGGCGGCAAACGCTTCGGTTCCATAGCCATGTCCGGCATATTCTGGGGCAATGCGGCATCCCTGCTCCATACTGCCGCGCCAGTCGCCGTTATAGAGCACCACCTCGCCGATACACCGGCCCTCCAGCCGGACGGCAAAGTTGATGGCGATGCGGTTTTCAAAATCCTGCCGCGTTACGTTCAGGAAGTAATCCTCGGTCAGCTCACCTTTCAGATCGTCACGGTAATCATACCCCCACCAGCGGTTGCGCTCATCATTCAGGCACAGGGCGTTATAGGCGGCCTTGTCCGCATCGGTGAAAGGGGAGAGGGTAAGGCGTTCCGTTGCCAGCTCCGGAATGTGACGCAGGGCGTCCAACTCGCAGCCTACCTCAAAGCGCATTTTGCTGCCCAGCTCCGCCGGCAGATATTGCAGCTTGGAAGTACGCAGGCCGCGGTCGCGGCCATCATCCTCCCGGTTGATCCAACGGCAGTCGCCGCCATAGTAGGCGGCAAAGCACTGCACCATGGCGGGATAAACGCCGGCGTGGGAATAGAGCGCTTTTTCAATGTGACATACCAATGTATCACTGCATTTTTCCGCCAGCGCAATGGCCAGCAGGCGGCCCTGCCAGATAAGGCCGCCGGCCCGGAAGAGCCCCTTATCCAAGTGGGTGAACAGCTCCTGCGCCAGCGCCAGCTCGTGCTTGGCCTCGGGACTTTGCTTCTGGAATTCCTGCTGGTAATCCGACCAGAAAGCGTCCAGCAGCGCCGTATCCTGCGCCGTCAGCGGAATGAACGACGCGTCAGGATGTTCTTTGTTGAATTTGTTGATGTGGTTGCGTTGGCCGCTGTAATGGCGTCCTGCAAACTGGGCAAGATCCTCGGCGTGATAGAGATAGTCCTTCCAGACCCGCTCGTTGGTGATGGTGACCCGGGGCCAGCGCAGGGCCAGCTTGCCCGCCTCGGATTCCGGCACCACGGAAAAAATGGGGCGGATCCCCTTTTGGCGGCATTCGTCCTCCAGTGTGCCCAGAGCGGCGTTTACATCGCCTTCTGGGCCGGGAATGGGATAGTCAAACTGCATGACGCCGTCGATGCAGTTGCGGATAATGAGACACCCGTCGGCAAAGGCGTATTCGGAGTGAAGATGGCCGCGCCACATGTATTTTGCGCCGGCACTGTATTCGCACAGCCGATAGGTACATTTTTCGTAGTAAGGCCGCAGCAGGGGCATGGCCTCTGCGGTCACGGGGGTAAAGGTCAGCATAGAATGATCTCCTGAGTGATGATTAAGATATATTACAGCTTGTCCACCATTTCCACGGTGAAGTTGATGAAGCGCTTTACAAGTGGACGCAGATCCTTTTTGGGCAGGGTGGCGATGCCAAGTTCCCGCACGGCGGGGGGATCAAGCGGCAGCGCCAGCACATCGTCAGAGCGGCCCTTCAGCACAAGGCGGCTGAGAATACTGACGCCCAGTCCATGCTCTACCATGGAGATGATCACGGTGTCGCTGACCTGCGTATCCCGGATGATGGGGGTCACGCCGCAGCGCTCCAGTGCCCGCATGATATCCCGGTGAAAACCCAGCGATGGCATCAGAAATTCCTGCCCCTCCAGCCGGCGCACATCAAGACTGGCGGCGCCGCCGGTGTCAAAGTCGCGGGGCAGGATCACCAGCAGCGGATCCGGCTTCAGCGGCGTCCAGTCCAGCGTGCTGTTTTCCTGCCGACTGGTAAAGGCCATATCTACTCTGCCCTCCCGCACCCAGCGGTATACCTCTTTTACGGAACCCATCTGCACATCTACGCCCACGCCCTCATGGCGGCGGCGGAACTGTTCGATCAGCTCCGGCAGCCAGTGCATGGCGATACTGGCGTAGGAGCCGACCCGGATCGTATCCTCCTGATGGGAATTGATCATGGCGATTTCGCGCTCCAGCGCCTGATTGGCGGCAAGGCATTGCTGCACCATGGGCAGGATCCGCTGGCCTGCCGGCGTCAGGTGTACGCCTCTCCGGTCGCGCACCAGCACGGGAAAGCCGATCTCCCGTTCCAGACTGTTCATCATATGAGTCAGGCCGGACTGGGTATACCCCAGCTGCTGAGCTGCCCGTGTAAAACTGCCGTGCTCGGCGGCGGCAGCCAATGCTTCCAATTTCTTACTGTCCATGGAAAACACTTCCTTTCCGCTAGGATAGCATAAAGTTTAACATGAAGCTGCTGCAAATGCAACCATCAATTATGACATTTCTTCATATAAAAATGAAATATTGTCGCTTTACATATGGGGCGACTTCGTGTATTTTATAGACAGTAATTCTCCACATATTACTTTTCCTTTCTATCCTCAAATCCCTTAGATGGCTGCACGGAAGTACCATGCAGCCATCGCCCTGTTCCATCCTATCCCTATACTCTGTGTTGTGGAGAAGGCGGGCGGTCCTTTGCCGGGACTGCCCGCTTTTACTGTTTTCGGACAGAAAATGGACGAATCTGTATAGTGTTCCGTTTTTTCCCCTTGTAATTTGGGAAAGATTCGTATAAAATAGATCTTGTCTTATTCCAACCGCTGCCTGTCGCTCCACTTCTTGGCCGGCGGCGGCATATCAAAAGGAGGAAGATCCGCTGTGGCTGGCGGTGCGGCAGCGTGGAGACCTGCCGTAAGGCGGCGCGCCGCAAGGCGGCTGCGAGACCGTTCCTTGCGGAGGCAGAACGGTTACAGTCAATCAATATGGCAAAGGTCGTATTAAAGGATCTAAAGAAGGTCTATCCCAACACCGAGGGAAAAAAGAAAAAGAAGAAAGGCGAGGAGCCGGAGAAAAAGCACAATCTTCAGATCACGGAAGAGGGCGTTGTAGCCGTTCAGCAGTTTAATCTGGAGATCGCGGACAAGGAGTTTATCGTGCTGGTAGGTCCCTCAGGCTGCGGCAAGTCCACCACCCTGCGGATGATCGCGGGACTGGAGGATATTACCTCCGGCGAGCTGTGGATCGGCGATAAGCTGATGAACGATGTGGAACCTAAGGACCGGGATATTGCCATGGTGTTCCAGAATTACGCACTGTATCCCCACATGACCGTGTACGAGAACATGGCCTTTTCCCTGAAGCTGAAGAAGGTTCCCAAGGACGAGATCGATAAAAAGGTGCGTCAGGCGGCGGAGATCCTTGACATCACCCAGTATCTGGATCGCAAGCCAAAGGCTCTGTCCGGCGGCCAGCGCCAGCGTGTGGCTATTGGACGCGCCATCGTACGCGACCCCGCTGTGTTTTTGATGGACGAGCCGCTGAGCAATCTGGATGCCAAGCTACGCAACCAGATGCGCGCTGAGATCATCAAACTGCGCCAGCGGATCGACACCACATTTATTTATGTGACCCACGACCAGACCGAGGCCATGACGCTGGGCGACCGGATCGTCATTATGAAGGACGGCTTTATCCAACAGATCGGTACGCCGCAGGAGGTGTTTGACCATCCTGCCAACCTGTTTGTGGCCGGCTTTATCGGCACGCCCCAGATGAACCTGTTTGACGCGCGGCTTATCAGGCAGAACGGCAAGTACGCTGTGACGCTGGACGGTATCACCGTGGAGTTGTCCGACGAAAAACAGGCGCGCCTCAGCGCCAAGGATGTACCGGAGCAGGATGTGGTGCTGGGTGTCCGGCCTGACCATATTATGCTGTGCGCCGATGGCGTTAAGGGCAAGGTGGACGTCAGCGAGCTGATGGGTTCTTCCGTGCATCTGCACATCTCCAGCAACGGCCATGATGTGGTGGTGATCGTGCCTACAAACGGCAATGCCGCTCACTTCCCCATGGGCAGCGAGGTCAATATGATCTTTGGCGGCAATGTGGCCCATGTGTTCAGCAAGGAAACTGAAAAGAATCTGGAGTTTTGACACTGCCAATATAAGAATTGACCGCCTGAGAAGGCGGTCAATTTTCATGCCGGAAAAAAGCTAAAAGGCCTCCGGGCGGTTGGCGTAGGTCAGATCTGCCGCGGCGGCTTTCAGCTCCTCCATGCTACGGATGTCCCGGCGCCGCAGATCGGTCTGCATCTGGGCGGGCAGGGCGTAGAAATAGGTATACGCCTGAGGATCGTTGTTGAGAAGATCGGTGAGATCAATGGCATACTTCATAAAAAAACACCTCCGCCGCTAGTGTGCGCGGCGGAAGTGTCGTTTATGCGGCTCAACGCTGGTACTCGAATTCCAGATCGTACATGCTGACGATGTGGCCGTCCTGAATCCCCATCTGCTCCAGCCGGTCGAACAGACCGCTCTGGCGCAGCATTTTGTCGAAATACATGCGGCTTTCATAGTCGGAGAAGTTGATGTTGGCCATGAGCCGCTGCAGCCACGGCCCTTCCACCAGCCATGTATCATCCTCGCGGTGGATCTCCAGCGGCTCAGAGGTGTCGATCTGAGGCGGACGGGGAACATACTCCGGTTCGTAAACCGTTACCGGCGGCAGCTCTCTGAGCCGCTGGGCAATGTGCCGCACCAGCTCCCGGGTTCCCTGATGGGTGGCGGCGGACATGGCGAAAAACTCATATCCCAACTCCTCCACATGGGCGCGGAAGGCGTCCAGCTGTTCGTTGTCCATTAAAAGGTCGGTCTTATTGGCCACGGCGATCTGGGGACGGGTGGCCAATTCAGGACTGTATTCTTTCAGCTCAGCGTTGATGGCATCGAAGTCGGCGATGGGATCCCTCCCCTCGCTGCCGGAGACGTCCACCAGATGCACCAGCAGGCGGCAGCGGTCGATGTGCCGCAGGAAATCGTGGCCAAGGCCCGCTCCTTCACTGGCACCTTCTATGATACCGGGAATGTCGGCCATGACGAAGCTGACGCCCTCGTCCACATACACCACGCCCAGATTGGGATACAGGGTGGTAAAGTGATAGTTGGCGATCTTGGGATGCGCCTTGGTGACCACGCTTAGCAGCGTGGATTTTCCTACATTGGGAAAACCCACCAGTCCCACATCCGCCAGCAGCTTCAGCTCCAGCACCACATCGTGGCTTTCGCCGGGCAGACCCGCTTTGGCGAAGCGGGGTACCTGACGGGTAGGGGTGGCAAAGTGCTGGTTGCCCCAGCCACCCCGGCCGCCTTTACACAGCACATAGGGTTGGTCGTCTGACATATCTTTAATAATTTCGTCAGTCTCGGCATCCCGCACCAGCGTACCGCGCGGCACGCGGATGGTAAGGCTTTGGCCGTCCTTGCCGGACTTGCGGCCACCCTGACCGTCCACGCCGTTGCCGGCCACATATTTGCGCTTATAGCGAAAGTCCATCAGGGTGGACATATTATCGTCCACCTTCAGGATGATGGAGCCGCCGTTGCCGCCGTCACCGCCGTCCGGGCCGCCGGCGGCAATGTATTTCTCCCGGTGAAAGGCCACCGCACCGTTGCCGCCGTTGCCGGCGCGGCAGGTGATGCGGGCCTTGTCAATGAATCCATTTGCCATTGTGTTACCTCATTTTATCTGAAAAATGTGCCTTTTACACCTAGTATATCCTATTTTAGCGGAAAAGCTGCCCTGCGTCAAGGGTAAGGGAAGGTTTCGCTCTCCGGAGCGACCTACTTTTGCCAAATCACGCTGTGTAAACACAGCGGATGCTACGGCAGCATAGCTGCCGAGATCGGATGTTAAAAATATGCCGCTGGCATATTTTCTTAACGCACCGACGGCAAAAGTAGGCAAAAACGCCAGAAGGAACCTTTGGTTCCTTCACTTCCGGGCGTGCTATTCTGTGTGCAGGATTGTGTCTGCCTGCCACACGTTTGCGGAAGATTTTCTTCTTCGTGCTGTTAAAAGGATTGTCTCTGCATCAGCGCCGCTGCTGCTAATGCCTGCGCCGAACAACGCTTTAACGCCTACCGTTGAGAAAGTCAGCGGCAGCGGCGCAAAAGATGAGCCAATGCGTCATACGCATCGAAATCGACCATGTACTGCGAACGCGAGGTAAAGAGTATCGAATCAATCATAAGGTATAGCATGCGCGGATTCTTAAACCGCGGGTTTAAGCTGTTCTTTTGGTCACTTTTGGAACAGCGGCCAAAAGTGACTCGCCCCGCGGGGCGAAATCCCCATAACATAATCAAGTTTATAGCGAAAAAACACGCCTGCCGTGCGACAGACGTGTTTTTGATGAGAAAAATTACTCGGCGGGGTAAACAGAAACCTGCTTACGATCCTTGCCCAGACGCTCAAAGCGGACAACGCCGTCAGCCTTGGCGAACAGGGTGTCGTCGGTACCCTTACCCACGTTGGTGCCGGGGTGAATGTGGGTGCCGCGCTGGCGAACAAGGATGTTGCCAGCCAGAACGAACTGACCGTCAGCGCGCTTGGGGCCAAGGCGCTTGGACTCGGAGTCGCGGCCGTTCTTGGTGGAGCCCATACCTTTTTTATGGGCGAAGAACTGCAGACCAATGTGCAACATTTCGCAGTACCATCCTTTCTAAAAGATACGGAAGGAGAGAGGCCTATGCCTCCATCACTTCGATGTTTTCCGGATATTCGTCGTGAAGCTGAGCCAGATAGACCATCAGACCCGTCATCAAATTCTGACAGGTGGACTCCGCTGTGGGCGCCAGTCCTCCGGGCAGCCGGAACGAAATGGCGGCGGTCTCCTGATCGACCTTCACCGAGGCGCACAGCCCCATCACGTCGTTGACGGTGGCTTCCACCAACCTTACGGCGCTGGTCACGGCGGCGCAGACGATATCCTCGCCCTCCTCGCCGTATCCGCTGTGGCCCTGTGCATCAAATCCGATGATGCGCTCTTCCACGGTGTGGAAAATGACGCTCGTCATACTGTCACCTTAGAAGCTGATCTTGCCGATCTCAACCTTGGTGTAGGGCTGACGATGACCCTGACGTTTGCGGTAGCCCTTCTTGGGGGTGTACTTGAAGATACGGATCTTCTTGCCCTTGCCGTTCTTCACGATGGTGGCGTCCACCTTCGCGCCCTCCACCACGGGAGTGCCGAACTTGGTGTTCTCGCCGTCCACGATCGCCAGCACCTGGTCAAACACCACGGAAGCGCCAGCCTCGGCGTCCAGCTTTTCGATAAACAGAGTATCGCCCTCAGAAACGGCGTACTGCTTACCACCGGTCACGATAATAGCCTGCATTACTTGTTGCACCTGCCTTTCCTTCATTACGGACTCGCTGTCGGGGGCGTCCGGCCAAAGCCGAAACTTATAACCCATTCAAAGCGGCTTTACAAGTATAACAGCGGAAAGACACTTTGTCAACAGAAATTACCACACTTTTGCGCTTTTCGCCATGACCCCAGGGGGCAGCGCATCAGCCTTTTGCCTGATCGCGGTGGGAAGACAGCGCGGAAAAGCGAACTTTCTGGGCCGGTGTCATGCGGTGGCGGTACTGCGTCAGCAGTGTTTCCGCCTGACGCGTCCGTCCGCTTTTGCGGTATGCGTTAATAACCCGCTCCAGACTTTCTGCCGCCGTAGAGCTGAGAGAGGCGGTGTTGCCCGTGCTGGATACGGCAGGTTTTTCCGGGTCGGAAAAGTGCATCCCTTTTTGCTCGGCTGCCGCTTTGTCCATATAGTAATCCAGCAGCAGCTGATAGTTTTTCAAATCCCGGCTGCTGATTTTATCATATTCATCCTGCGCCTGCGCGACTTCTTTCTGCCATGCGTTCACCTGATCCTGCCAGCGGCTATATTCGGCATTGTCCTGCCCCTGCAGCAGCTTATAGCGATCCAGCAGGGCCTCACCGGCATCGCGGTAGCGCGAATAGGCTGCCGATTGCAGCTGCGGCAGCACATCGGACAGCTGCCGGAGATATTGCTGGTAGGACTGTTGGGCGGCAGATTGGGCGTAGCTGGAGCCGTAGCCTCCGGTGAGATGGGCGGCCTGTCCCAATGTGTCGCGCATGGCGGCCTGACCCTGCCGGGCATACTGTGCGGCATAGGACTGAAATGCCGTGTCAGATGCGGGGTCGTAGGAAAAACCGGGGCGGCTGCTGATCTCCTGATAAAGGGCCTCCAGCTGCGCGGTAAAGCCGGACTGGTAATCCTTCGGCTTTTGGCCGGCCAGCGTATCGGCATTTTTTTTCGCGGCCAGCGCGGCGTCGGAGGGGGCATATCCCTGCTCCAGCTGCTTCAGCGCCGCGGCGGTTGTCGAGGAGACTGTGCCGGTGGGGACGATGCCGCTGCTGCCGGCGCTGCTGCGCACATTGCCGGGATAGCCGCCCTGTACGCCGTCGCTGCCGCTGTCCTGCGCCAGAAGGCTGCCCCATGTTTCTTTCCCGGCGATGCCGTCCAGCTTCAGACCGTATTTTTCCTGATAATCCCGCACGGCGGCCTGCGTTTTTTCACCGAAAATGCCGTCAACGTCCAGATCATAACCGTGCTCATTGAGCGTGGTCTGAAGCTTTGTGACGGCGCTGCCCGTGGAGCCGTAGCCCACCTGACGGTAAGTAGATGCCATAGTGATCCTCTCCTTTGCGTAATATGGTGTTTTGTGCTCAGCTGAGGCGCTGCCAGACGTAGACGGCCAGATAGGGCGGCAGGATGGAGAAGGCCTCTCCCGCACCTGCGGCCTGCGACAGCAGATCTACACTGTGGTTGTGGCTGAAACTGACAGCATCGGTACGCAGGTCACGGCTGCCGCTGCCGCCGCCCCAGCTTTCGGCATAGGCGCCGCTGCCGCTGCCGCCCTGCGCAATGTTGGGCAGGCCGTGGTCGTGAGAGAATTCCTCCGCCTGCGTGCTGCCCGTGACCCGGTGGGTGTGGGGCGGCAGCTGCTGTTCTGTCAGGGTGTGCTGTGCCTGCCCGCCGGTACTGCCTGCGGCATAAACCGAACCGGCCGCCAGCAGAAAGCGGTCCTGAATCTGCTTCCATGTGCCGCCCAGAACGGTGCCGGGGTCTGTTGATGCGGCGGAAAAATACAGCGATCCCACTGGATACAGAAGATCCACCAGTGTTTTGCCGCCAACTGTCAGACTGCCCACCGCCGCGTTGCCCGCCACGGACAGCGCACCGTCAAAGCTGGCGTCCCATGCACATTGCAGCGCAGGCGCGTCTGCCAGCTTGCCGAATGCCGCCCCTACGCCGCCGCTGCGCAGATGAAAGGCCACGGCCGCGTTGGAGGAGGTGTAGCTGACGGCCCGGATGCTGCCCACGGTGTCCACGGCGGATAGCTCCACCTCATAGGTGGAATCCCGCTCCAGCGTTGTGGCGATCTGCGTGGTCAGAGCGCTGAGCAGTGTGGTATAGTCGCCATAGCTGCCGCCAACCTTACGGTAGCGTGCCCGCAGCGTTATGGTGTTGCGCCCATCCAGCGGCCAGCAGGAGCCGGCGGCCTTTACCCGCAGACATGCGCCGCCGCTGTCCTCCACGCCTGCGGCATTGCAGCGGTAGACCACCGAGGTTTGCAGGGCGGGCATCTGGTAATCAAATATCGATACCGGCGCCCCAGTAACGGTTGTGGTGCGGCCGCGGGAATCGGTGATCACGGCGGTGGGTGTCAGTGTTCCTGCCATGCCGATGGGGGCCGTGGTGCCGGAAAAACCGTTTACCGTCTGACCGGCAAAGGTGAAGCGGCAGCTTGCCAGAGATGCGCCGCCTGTGGCGCTGGCCTGCACTTCATATTGCAGCCGGCTCATGCCGCGTACCCACAGACCCCATTGCGCCAATGTGCGGTTGTCATTTATCAGGGACACGGCCAGCGTGGCGCTGGGGCGCATGGTATCCGGTACATAGGCGGTAAAGGCGTAGGTCTTGGTGCAGAAGTTGGGATTGCTGAGCTGGGGGATACTGCTGTTAAAGGCCGCCGTCATTGTCAGCGTTCCCTCGCCTGAAACACTGTCGGGAAGCAGCAGCGTCAGGCTTTCATCCGGTGTCCAGCTGTACACGACCCGGGTATCATTTTGAGAAATGACCGTCAGTTGGGAAGCGTCGATCAGCGCGCTGACACCCTGAAAGCTGTAACGAAAGGAAAAACTGTACAGGGCAGAGGGACGGGTCGCCACCAGTGTATTGGCCTGACCAATGGTAATATCACCCCAGCTGAGGGAAAAATCTTTTTCGGTAATCGCCACGTTTTAACCTCCGATCCACTTGAACGCCAATCCGCTGCCGCTGTCCATACGCCACGACCCGATGCTGATACTGTCCAGTACGGTGATGTTGGTGATATACAGGCGGTTGTTGGACACGTAGGCAATTTCGGTGCTGTCCTGCCAAAAGCTGAGCTTCTGTGCGGTGAATACCGCCCGGAAGTTGTTCTGCTTCACCACCTGCCGCCCATCCACTTCGGTGGTGGTCAGATTTTGCCCCACCGCCACGCCGTATACCGGGGAGGGCCCCTCATAGTACACGATGCCGGTGCGGATATAACCCTCCGTGTCCAGCCGATAGCTGGAAAAGGCGGCGTCCACCGCCGCCACATTGGCGGCCAGATCGCTGCAGAAGCTGTAATACTGTGTCAGTGCTTCAGGATTGGCCTCCAGATACGCGCTCAGCCGCTGCACATAGGTGCCGAACTGGGAGGCAGCCACATACTCCTCTCCAAGCCGCAGCTCCAGCTGCTCCATATTTCGGGATATCTGCTTGGCGGTTTTGACGATCATGGCCCGCAGGTTCTGGAATTGCTCGTTGTCTGCAGATGAGACATCGGCGGCAGAGGCGGAGGCACCGGTGCTGCGGCGTGCCGCGCTGCTGCCTGACGGTGCTGCGGTACCGCCCTCCAGCGCCGTCAGCGCCATGTTCAGCTGCTGGGCCATTTGAAAGAGATAGGAATACTGCTGGGTCAGCTGCTGCTGCAGCGATCCGTTGGGGTAAGGCGGCATGGGAAAATCACTCACGGCAGATCACTTCCTTTTTCATATACGGCGCTGATGCTGTAAATACGGCAGCCGCCGCTTCCGCTGAGCCGCAGCCGCATATGGGGGCAGCGGACCGGCCGCACGCTCAGCAGTCCCTGACGCAGCTGCCGCCCATCGCCCTGTATGCTTCCGGCATATTGCCAGGCCCTTCCGTCGTCATAGCTGATATATGCCTTCACGGACGCTCCGCTTTCGGGCAGCAGCCGCAGCTCGAGCCGCTGCAGGTATTTCTGCTCGGGCATGTCCAACCCCAGCTCGCCGGTTTCGGCGTACCATGCCGGATCCGCCTCATCGCTCTGCGTGTTGCCGTGAAGCGCCGTGATGCCATGCTCCGTCAATCCGTACAGCACGCCGCCTGCAGCGGCAAACTGTTTTACCCGGAGTCCGTCCTGACGGTGCCATAGTCCGCGCGCGGTATCATAAACAAAGAGATGATTTTCTCCGTTCCGCTGGGCCGATAACCAGTATTGTCCCTCCGCCCCGCCGCCGACGGCATTTTCGTACCGTTCATCCCCAAAGGCGGCCGATACCGGCTGCGGCATGCTGCCGTCAAAGGCGTAAATGCCCAGCGTGCCGTGAAAATACAGCACGCCATCCACCACCGCCGGCGAGCGGCCGCTGCCCGGCCTGATCCCGGGACACTGCAGCGATGTGATCTGGTGGGCGCCGGTGCCGCTGATGTACAGGCGCTCCATGCTGTGTTCCTTGAAAAACAGCACTGTGCCCAGATAAGCCGCCGCCCCGGTAAAGGGACCGTCAGATCCACGGTCAGCGGCATAGCTGTCGGTGGCAAGGCCGGAAAAGGCGTTCCAGTTGCGAAAATCCCCCAATGCGCTGCCGTATATGGCGTTGACGCTTTTCCCGTCCACGATGCCGTATTTGCAGCCCCACAGCCGGTTACTGCATTCCACAACAAAGTCCATATCCGGAACATAGCGGCGTACCGTCACGGAGGTGGTCTGCTCGCCTTCAATCACCGCCGCAGCACCGATAACAATGGTGTTGTCGCTGCATTGCAGCAGCGTCCATGTGCCGTCCGCTGCTGCCCCGGTGCAGCCGGAAACGGTCACGCCGTCTCCTGCGGAAAAGCCTTTGCCGATATTGGCGGCGCTGATTTTCATGGCGACGTCCCCTACAGCCTGCCACATGACGCCGTCATACTGCATCAGCACATTGCCGCTACCGGTGTCCAGCCACAGTGCACCGCTTTCGGCACCTGACGGCGCGGCGGCACCGGTGGTGTAATCGCTGTAGTCCGTTCCGTTGCTGCGGCACAGGGAAAAGGTAACGGTTCCGGTAGTTTGACTGGTGTTCTCCATGCTCCCCTTATCGCTGAGATCCTGTGTGTTGACATATTTTTTGTCCGGCCAGATCAACAGATACGCACCCATGGATACCAGCTGCTTTTCCCCGTCTGTCAGCACCAGGTCGATGGCGGCGCCATTGATATACAGCGTGCCGCCCTCTACCCAGATCAGGCAGTCTTTCGCAGTCAGGGCATTCGGCCTCTCCAGCGTCATTACTGTTTTGCGCTTCCCCCGAACCGACAGTGTGGGATAGCCGTCCCCCGTCAGGTTTTCCATCCGCCTAAAGGCCCCCAGCGCCGTGCGCGGCCGCGCATCGTAGCCGGAAAATTTGCTGACCGTCACGCGCTGCTGCGCCGGCGCGGGAAGCTGCGATAAAAACATGGTATTTCTTCCCTCCTTTTACCGGGCGGGAGAGAATCCTCTCTCCCGCCCTTGATTATGAAAAAGCTTCGCAGAATTCGCCCGCCGCCATGGCGGCAAACTTTCAATAAAGCTCAGCATAGCTTCAGCGCCCGCACACCGCCTGTGGCCGCCGCTGTACGGCATACATAATCCCGGTAGGTTACAAACGCATTGTTCCAGCATGCGGCGGCGCTGTTATAGCGGGCCATCTCGCCGTTGCAGTAGTGGATCTGCGCCTCAACATAATGGCGGTATAGTTCGTCATAAGGCGTCTCCACCGACAAAGATGTCTCATCCGTCAGTGCGGGCAGCGCGCCGCTCGCGCGGCGGATCTCCCGCAGCACAAAGCCTTCCGCCTGTGCCAGCCACCGCAGCTTTTCCGCCCGGCTGTACTGGTTGGGTATCAGGGCATCCACCTGCTCTAAAACCTGTGCGGCAGTGATATTGCCCATTGCCTTCACCTCCTTAACCGGCCATTTTATCCACATAGCGGCGTGCGGTATCTGCCATCATCCGGGCGTTTTCCAGCACCTCCGCCACATAATCCGGCACCTGTACCTGCACGCCTTTCATGATTTTCCAGCTGCGGCCGTTAACGGAAACGATCACGAAGTTTTCCTCCTGCTTGCGGCCTCTGGGAATGGTCACGCTGACCATCTTTTCGGCCATGTCCTGATTTTTTGCCATATTTCCTTCCTCCTGTTGTAATACTGCAAGAGCCGAAAGACCCTGCTGAATTCATGCTCGCAGATGCGAAAGCGATAAACTCTGCCGCCTCAGTTTGCCTTATCCTCGCCGGAGTAGCTGGAGCCGCATTCCACGCGGACGATGTACTCGTCGTACAGAATGGCGGCGGCGTGGATGCCCTTCCAACCCACACTGGAGCGCTGATCCAGAGGATCGGCGGTGCCGGAGGAACCTCTGGGTTTGACAATGACCTCGGTGCCTTCGCTCAGATCCACCACGCCGTAAGCGCCTTTGCCGATAAACAGGCAGCCGTAAGCGGCCAGACCATCCTTGCCGCCCTCGCCGGGGTAGATCACATCATTGTCGGCCACGGTGACGGCGCTTTCCAGCGTCAGCTGGCTTGCGGTATTGTCCAGAACCTTTACGCGCTTGCCGCCGCACAGGATATAGCGGCCTGCCAGCGCGCCGGCGGCCACCGTGCCGCCGTCAAAGCTGACGGTTGCGGAATTGCTGGCGGCAGCGCTGGCTGCCAGAGTGCGGCTGTCGCTTGCCAGGTCATTGCCGCGGAAAATTTTGGCCTCCGTGGTTTCCACAAAGCGCACGCCGTGCAGCTCGCCGATCTCGCCGGAAAACAGCTCCGTAGCGGCGGCATACTGGTGGGCGGCGATCCAGTCGGGGTCGTTGCGCAGGTCAAAGGCCACGCTGGGGTGAAGAATGCACACATACTTCCCGTCAAAAGTAGGGGCGTTCATCTTCTTCAGCTGGGTAGCCGCGCGGGCCACCAGCTCGGCGGTCAGGGTGCAGCTCTTGTCCAGCTGGCAGCGGTGCAGCACCTCGGATTTCTTGCCGTCAGTATCCTTACCGGGGGCGTAGATCACATGGTTGCCCTGCTGGATCTCGTTGCGGGTCACGGTATCCAGCGTCAGACCCATGTTGGCGCCGTGGCGGTCGGTGATCTCCAGTACCACATCGTCAATAGCGGTCAGGTCCAGCATATCAGACACGGTGGTGTAGTCGCCGTACTGGCTCAGCTCCTTGGTGATGTAGCTGACAGTGATGCCGCTGCCGTCGGGAGTTACGCCTTCAGTCAGAGGCGTCAGCGCCTTGTCAAAGGAACCGAATTTGCGCCACTCAACGGTCTTGCCGCCGCCCACAGGCAGAGGCTTGGTGGCGGCAAACTGGTTGTGCACCAGCGCGGGTTTGGCATTTTCCAGAAGCTCCATACCATAGTAGGTTTTCATTTCGGCGCTGAGACTCTGCGCTCCGGTGGTCTGCACATTGCTGTCGGCAAAGCGCTGCAAATCGAAGGAATATTCGTTCATGTCCATACTCTCCTTTATCAATTCATTGTGTTTGTTCCCCGGCGTCGGGAACGGTCTGCGCCCGAAAAACACTGCGGTAGCCCGCGAACCCGCCCGAATGTTCGGACATCTATGTCAAAAATCCGATCAAAACCGGATTTTTTCGCCCTTCCGCACCCGCTTGCGGATCTCTGCCAGCTCATCAGGCGTCAGCGATCTGGGATCGCTGCGTGTTACGGCGGCGCTGCTGCCGCCGTTTTCCGCAATGCGCCGCCCGCCGCTGGCAACGGCGCGGCTGGCCTGTTCTCTGCCGCGCCGGGCGGCAAAGCGCATGGCCTGCGCCAGCAGCTCCCGGTGATGGATTGCCTCATAGGCGGTGCGTCCGTCGATACCTGCCGCGATCAGGCGGCCAAAGGTTGGGTCCCGCATTTCCTGCTGCCAATCAAAGTCGCCATACAGGCGCCGAATGTTTTCAGCCTCCTGTGTCAGCCGTTCCACGCATTCGGCTTCATAGCGGCGCTGCTCATTGGCATGGCGGTGCAGCAGCTCATTTTCCCGGCGCAGCGTCCGCAGGCGTCCCTCCAGAATCTTCTGTACCCGCGCCTGAAAAAGCTCCTTGCATCGACCTTGGATCAGCTCTTCAAATTCCGCAGCGGCGGCATTGTCCGTTCCGTTGTTTTCAGGTGTATCGTTTGTCTGTTCATGTTCGTCGTGCATGCGCTTACCTCCTTGTTCGCAGGTCGCGGATCTGAACATGATCCGCATAATGCCGTGCCAGCAGGGAGAGTCCCTGCCGTGCCGTTTCCAGTGCGCCGCTGTCCCCGCCAGCGGTGATCATATGCAGTCCCTTGCCCCGGATGTCAAGAATCGGCGTCTGCTCCTCGCGCAGTACCGCTGCTGCGGCTTCCATCAGGATGCTGGCTGCGGCGCATACGATGTCCTGCCCGGCGGCCCCATAGCCGCTGTGCCCGCTGACAGTGATGGCGTGCTCATGAAAGGTAGCTGTGATCATCGGGGCCGCACCGCCTCCCGGGATTGCTTGCGGCTGCGTTCCATAGCGCCGCTTTGCAGGGCAGATGCCTTCCCGGCGGGGAGAGTGCTGCCCGCCATACCGCTGTCCTGTTCGGCGGCCAATGCCTGCGCCAGATGGGTGCCCTTAGCCTCGTCCACAATGGCGGCCAGCTGTGAGATCTGCTGCCGCAGCGCGCTGATCTCTGCCGCCTGCGTTTTGCCCCGCAGCAGCACCTGTGCCAGCTGGTCCTTATTTTTAAACTCCATCAGCTCCAGACAGCGCAGCGCCTGATCCGCCGCTCCATCCCGGAAAAAACCCATCTGAAACAGCTGCAGTGCCAGTTGATTGTGCTCTGCCGTGCGGTAAGGACTTTCCTGTTCCGCACCGATTTCCAGATCAAACTCCGGCACCCGGTAGGAAATATCCGCGCCGTCGTCCATGGGCCGCGGCTGCAAACCGGAGCCGTCATAGCTGATGAATTCCTCGGCGCCCATGGCGCCCAACAGGCGGAATTGACGGGGCAGCTGATAAAACTGGCGGATCAGCTCGATGCACAGCGTTACCACATCGGCAAAGGCTTCGTAACCGTCGTCGATCATGTTGCGGCTTAGCTTCCCGCTGCTCTCCTGCAGAGCGGCGATGGCGGTGCCCGCCGTTACGCCGGACAGCGTGCCGCCGTTGGCCACATCCCGGTTGCCGGCGGTCTCCTTCATCTCTGCGATTTTGTTGTTGAGGATGGCCACATACACGCTGTCAAGACTGCCGGCGTGGATGGGCGCAATGGAATCGGCCCCCAGATTGCCGTTGGTGTGTACAAAAGGCCGTGTCCAGTCGGCGTATTCGCTTTCGTTTACGGCTCCGTCGGAGCGGATGAAAAACCGGGGTGTGGCATTGGCCAGCGTGTTTTTCAGGATGGCCTGATTCATCAGGTCGATCTGCTTCTGGGGACTCTTGCACAGATCCACATAGCCATACCCGCAGGGGGTGCCTTCCTCGGGAAACAGAACGTCAAATACGAAAGGATACTTTCCGTGGTCGTACCAGCCGCGCTGTGCCATGCTGGGGCCGCAGGGAAGACGTTCCATCAAGGGCGTGCCGTCTGTGTTCACGCCGACCGGCTGCAGCTGCGTCGGCTGCGCGGTATCATTTTCCGTGGCATACAGCACGGTTTCTCCCACATACTTGCAGTATTGCAGGATGTGCCGCCCCGCTGCCTCGGTGTGGTAATACCAGTCCACGACGAGCGATTTGCCGGAGGTATCCACCGTGTCGTCATAGAGATAGCGGCTCAGCGTAAAACCGCCTTTTCCCAGCTTTCCTTCCAATTGTGGATACTGCGCCAGCAGCCGCTCGTTGTCCACAAGCTCTGTGGAAAAGAAGTGGGCGCTTTGCTGAATGTCGGTGATGCCCGGTTCCCAGAACAGGTTGAGAAGGTCCATGCGCTTCACGCTGATGTCACCAAGTCCGTTCAGCTTGCCACCATCCCAGAAAACACCGTATACGGCGCAGCCTGATTTCAGCTTGTACCACCATGCGGAGGAATAGGTGCGCTTGAACTGGTTCTTTTTCAGTATTACCGGCAGAATCCGGCTCAGCCTCCGGGCCTCCTGCCTGTCGTCCGGCTCCCGGGGCAGCACGGTGGGAGACGGATAGCAGTCCATTGCGTCAGCGTGCTTTGAAAGAATGCAGTTGACCAGCCAGCCGCTGGCAGGCTGCGGGTCGGCGCCGTTGCCGCCCTGTCCCTCCTTCTCCATCTGCTCCCAGTGACGCAGCTTCCAGAATTGCTCGTTGTCGATAATGCGCTGTTCCAGATGGGCCTTACCCTGCTTGTATTTTTTCAGGATCTCATTGGCCCTACGCAGTTCCTCCGGGCCGATTTTCGGCTTCGAAAGCAGCTGCGCGGCGTTCACGCTGTCCGCTGCCTTTGCTGCCGCCGCGGCATGGCGCGCAATAAGGGACCGGTCCATGTTGTTTTGCTCCATGAGTACCTCCTTATGTTCATAAGCTGGTGCGGCAGGACGCCCCACATAACAGGCGTGTCCATTCTGCTGTGGTTGCATCATTCAGAGCAACAGATGGTAAACTTTTTGTAACTTTCCGCAAAGCAGGGGGAAATGGCGTATTCTGGACGGCTTCGCAGCCTTGACGGGTGAGCGGTGCTGATGTATAATAAACTGATTTATTATCTGTATGGAGGACTTGGGCCTATGTGGATCGCGGACGGCTGGCAGGATTACGAATTACTCTCCTGCGGCGGTGGAGAAAAATTGGAGCGTTGGGGCCGGCAGATACTGGTGCGGCCTGACCCGCAGGCTATCTGGGAGGCGGACAAGCGCTCGAAGCTGTGGCGGCAGGCCAATGCCCGCTACAGCCGCAGTTCTACCGGCGGCGGCCACTGGGAGAAGAATGATCTGCCCCAGAGCTGGCCCATCCGCTATAAGGAGCTGACCTTTCAGGTCAAACCCATGAATTTCAAGCACACGGGTCTTTTCCCGGAACAGGCGGCCAACTGGGATTTTGCCATGGATACTATTCGCCGTGCCGGCCGGCCCATCCGGGTGCTGAACCTGTTTGCCTATACCGGCGGCGCCACTGTGGCCTGTGCCAAAGCGGGGGCCAGCGTCTGCCATGTGGATGCGGCCAAGGGCATGGTGGCCTGGGCCAAGGAAAATGCCAGGCTTTCCGGACTTGCCGATGCGCCGATCCGCTGGATCGTGGACGACTGCGCCAAGTTTGTCGAGCGTGAGATCCGCCGTGGAAAGACCTATGACGCCATCATTATGGATCCCCCCAGTTATGGCCGCGGCCCCTCAGGCGAGGTCTGGAAGCTGGAGGACAACCTGTATCCTTTTGTAAAGCTGTGTATGCAGGTGCTGTCCGATAAACCTCTGTTCGTGATCATTAACAGCTATACCACCGGACTTGCCCCCTCTGTGTTGGGGTACATTCTGCATCTGCTGGTCTGCCAGCGCTTCGGCGGCAGGGTCATGTGGGACGAGCTGGGCCTGCCATGTACCGAATCCGGCATGGCGCTGCCCTGCGGCGCCACAGGCCGTTGGCTCAGTGAATAACGGGAATCATTCATAAAGGGAATAAAAGGTATTATGTCAACTATGCTGCAAACGGAACATCTCTCTTTCACCTACCCGGCGGAGGAGGGGCAGGGCGCCCCTACGGCGGCGCTGGAGGAGGTATCGCTGTCTATTGAAAAAGGCAGCTTTGTGGTGGTGCTGGGCCATAACGGCAGCGGCAAATCCACACTGGCCAAGCACATGAACGCGGTGCTGCTGCCCGGCGGCGGCGCGGTATATGTGGAGGGTATGGATACCAGAAATGAAGCGCTTCTGCTGGAGATCCGCCGCCGTGTCGGAATGGTGTTTCAGAATCCGGATAACCAGATCGTGGCCAACGTGGTGGAAGAGGATGTGGCTTTTGCCCCGGAGAATCTGGGTGTACCCACGGAGAAGATCCGCCGCCGCGTGGATGATGCGCTGGCTGCGGTAGGTATGTCGGAGTTTGGCCGCCATGCCCCTCATCTTCTCTCCGGCGGGCAGAAGCAGCGCGTGGCCATTGCCGGCGTCATTGCCATGGAACCTGCGTGTATTGTGCTGGATGAGGCCACTGCCATGCTGGATCCCTCCGGGCGGCGTGAGGTGCTTTCCGCAGTTCGCACATTGAACCGGGAGCGCGGCATCACCGTGGTGCTTATTACCCATCATATGGACGAGGCTCTGGATGCCGATCGTCTGATTGTGATGAACGATGGCCATGTGGAGATGGACGGCACACCGAAAGAGGTGTTTGTTCAGGTGGAAAAACTGCGCGCTATGGGGTTGGCGGCGCCGGATACGGTGGAGCTGCTGTATGGCCTGCGCCGCGGCGGCATGGCCGTGCCGCTGGATGCCCTGACTGTGGATGACTGCGCCGCCGCCATCTGCAAAGCGCTGCGATAGGGAATTGCCCCTGTAAAAAGCCTCGCGGAGTTCGCGCCCGCAGGCGCATAAGTGAGCCTGTTTTCTGGCGGCATGTCCCTCATGCTTCCGCTGGTCATGCCTCAGAAGAAAACTTCTCAGCCGCCGGTGTGCTCGGGAGATGCGCATACTCCAAGGGCGCTTGTTCTGCTTTGCTCCGCGGTGCAGCCGGCCGCGGCCCTTTCGCTGAAGATCATTAGCTTTATCAGCAAAATTGATGAAACGAGGAAACCATACATTGGAACCCATTATTCGTGTTGATCATCTGACCCATACTTACAGCGCCGGGACGCCTTTCCAGCGCAGTGCCGTCAAGGACATGTCGCTGGACATTTACCGCGGCGAGTTTTTGGGTATTATCGGACATACAGGCAGCGGAAAATCCACGCTGATCCAGCATCTCAACGGACTTTTAAAGCCTACCGGCGGCCGTATTTTCCTCAATGAGCAGGATATCTGGGCGGATCCGAAAAAGATTCGGCAGGTGCGTTTTCAGGTGGGATTAGTATTTCAGTACCCCGAGTACCAGCTTTTTGAGGAAACGGTGTATAAAGACGTATCTTTTGGCCCCAGGAATATGGGCCTTTCCGAGGAGGAGATCGACCGCCGCGTGCGTGCATCGGTTCATGCTGTGGGCCTGAATGACGATGTGCTGGAAAAATCACCCTTTGCCCTGTCCGGCGGGCAGAAGCGCCGCGTGGCCATCGCCGGCGTGATGGCCATGGAGCCGAAGGTGCTGATTCTGGACGAACCAACAGCCGGGCTTGACCCGCGCGGCTGCGAGGATATTCTGGCGCTGCTGCGCTCTTACCACGCGCAGCGCGGCAGCACGGTGGTGCTGGTCAGCCACAGTATGGAGGAGATCGCCTGCAATGCCCAGCGCATTATCGTGCTCAGCGGCGGCGATGTCTATCTGCAGGGGACTCCCGGCGAGGTGTTTGCCCATGCCCGCCAGCTGGAGACGGTGGGACTTGATGTGCCGCAGGTGACGAAGATCGCCCACGCCCTGCATGAAAAGGGCGTGCCTGTCGACCCGGCTGTTTATACGGTAGAGGCGCTGCAAAAGCAGCTCCTCGCCCTGAAAGGGGGGAGCGCCGTATGCTGAAGGATATCACGCTGGGCCAGTATTTTCCCGGCAATACGCTGATCCACCGTTTGGATCCCCGCACCAAGCTGCTGTGTGTGATCCTGTATATTGTGGCGCTGTTCAATGCCAAGAGCGTCCTGACATACGGCATCATGATCGCGGTGCTGACGATCTGTATCCTCATCTCCCGTGTCCACTATAAGGCGCTGACAAAGGGACTCAAGCCTGTGTATATCATCGTGGCGTTCACCGCCATCATGAATCTGTTCTTTACGGGCGGAACGCCGGTGGCGGATGTGTGGCTGCTGCGTCACATCACCTTCGAGGGTATCCGCAGCGCGATCGCCATGGTGCTGCGCATTGTGATGCTGATAATGGGCACTTTCCTGATGACCTATACCACCAGTCCCATCAGCCTGACGGATGGCCTTGAGCATTTGCTCTCGCCGCTGAAAAAACTGAAAATGCCCATTCATGAGCTGTCCATGATGATGTCCATCGCCCTGCGCTTCATCCCCACGCTGATTGAGGAGACGGATAAGATCATGTCGGCACAGAAAGCCCGCGGCGCGGATTTTGAAAGCGGCAACGTTTTCCAGCGAGCCAAAGCGCTGGTGCCGATTCTGGTGCCGCTGTTCATCAGCGCTTTCCGCCGGGCCGACGAACTGGCCACCGCCATGGAATGCCGCTGCTATCATGGCGGGGAAGGGCGCACCGCTCTTCATGTGCTGCGCTATCAAACTGCCGATTATCTGGCGCTTGTCGGCTTTACGCTGCTGGCTGTGGGCATCATTATGCTGAAACATCTGGGACTGTAAGACAGCATCCTTGAACCCCATAAGGAGAACCTATGCGTAATATTGCCCTGACATTGATGTATAACGGCAGCGCCTACCATGGTTGGCAGGTGCAGAAAACGGAGACCTCCGTAGCCCAGACGCTGGAACGCGGCCTTGGCATGGTCTGCGGCCACAGCGTGAAGCTCACCGGCTGCGGCCGTACCGATGCTGGCGTCCATGCTGAGCATTATGTGGCCAATTTCCGAACGGATTCCCGTATTCCGCTGGACCGCCTGCCGTTTGCCGTCAATACCCATATTCCCGAGGATATTGCCGTCAAGGCTGCTTTTGAGGTGGCGGATGATTTCAATGCCATCGGCTCCTGCATCCGAAAAGAGTATACCTATCGCATTTATAATTCCCGCATCAAGAACCCGTTTTATGTAAATCGTGCGTATTTCTATCCCAAGCAGCTGGATGAAGCGGTGATGGATCGTGCTGCCCGGATGTTCGAGGGAACTCACAATTTTGCCGCCGTCCGCTCCGTGGGCACCAATGTCCGCAGTACGGTGCGCACCATCTACTATTGCCGCGTAACGCGGAACGGAGAACTGCTGGAACTGAAGGTCTGCGCCAATGGATTTCTGTATAATATGGTACGGGCCATCACCGGCACCGTGCTGTATGCGGCCGAGGGCAAGCTGGCTGCGGAGGATATTCCGATGATTCTGGACAGCGGCAACCGCACGCTGGCGGGGCCGACTGCGCCGCCGGGCGGCCTGTATCTGACCCGGATCTGGTACAATGATGAACGTTTGGAGCGCTGAGGCGCTGTGATCCTGCAAAGGGGGAGACCATGAAAAAGGATACCCAGACACTGTATGATCTTCAGCCGGGAGATGTGCAGGAAGAAAAGCCGCACCGCGTGCAGAAGCGCCGCCGCTCCCGTAAATGGCTATGGTTGACGCTGACGGTGCTGGTGGTGCTGGGCGTTGTGGCTGCGGCAGTCCTGTGGGACGCCAACAGCTTTGACGGTTTGCGCCGCAGTATTATTTACGCGCGGGCCGAAAAGGATGAAACCGGCTGCGCAAAGCTCTACTATTATGAAAATGATGCAACCAGCCGCTTTACGGCGCTGGAGGGGAGTTTGGTCATGGTGGCGGCCAACCAGATCCGCGTGCTGGATGAGCACAGCAACGCCCTGTATCAGACCGGCGTGCGGTTTTTGAGTCCTGATCTGGCTGCCGGCGGCGATATTGCCGTCGCCTATGACATTGGCGGCACAGTGCTGTATGTTATGGATAGTAAGGGCCTGCGCTGGCAGCAGGAGGTAGAGGGCGACCTGATCGCCGTGACGGTCAATTCCCATGGATATGTGACGGCTACTTATAATAAGAGCGGGGCCAAAGCTGCTGTTACTGTGTGGGATAACAGCGGCGCGCTTAAGTTTACGTTTCTTTCTTCCGAGCGGTTTGTGATGACGGCGGCCTTGGGCCGCGATGACCGCACGCTGGCGGCGGTCACCATGGGACAGGAGGATGGAAAATTTCAAAGCTTTCTGGTGCTGTACCATACCGACAGCGATAAAGCTGTTGCTTCGTCCGCCGTGGAGGGCGGCGTGGTGTATACGCTGGAGAGCATGCAAAAGGAGTTCTGCGCCGTTACGGAACAGGCGCTCTATATGCTGGACGACAGCGGCCGCATCACAGCCAGCTATTCCTATGGGGGACAGTTCCTGCATCGCTGCGTGGTCAGTGACGGCGGCTGGGCGGCGCTTTTGCTGAGCCGGTATAAGACCGGCGGCTATGCCAGCCTCATCACGGTAGACAGTGACGGCAATGAGCTGGGCGGCTGCGATATAGACGGCGAGGTGCTGGATATTTCCGCGGCGGGCCGCTATGTTGCAGTGCTGCTGAGCGATCGGCTGACGATTTACGACAAATATCTGACGGAGGTGGCCACGCTGCCTGATGTCAGCGAGGCCCGCGCCATCCTCATGCGCAGTGATGGCAGTGCGGTGGTGGCGGGCGCTTCCGGCGCGTCTCTGTATCTGCCGTAAGGCGGGAAAGGAAATATAATGAGCATATCTCTTACATTTGATGTCGCCATTGCGGCGATTCTGCTGCTTTGCCTGATCATTGGCGGCAGGCGTGGATTTATCCGCAGTCTGCTGAGCGTGGTGATTTTGGTGGTTTCGCTGGTGGGCGGCAGTATTGCGGCCAATGTGCTGGCCGATCCGGTGACCGAATGGGTAACACCCCGCGTTGAGCGATATATGCTGGACCGGTTGACCAATGGCCGCAGCGAGGAAGCGGTTAGTGCTGCCGCCGCATCTGACAGTGCGGCGCTGGGGCAGATCGTGGATTTCGACGCCATAACAGGCATTGCCAAAAAGGCGATGGACAGTGCGGTGGAGGCGGGAAAGAATCTGCTGGAGGGCGCCGTTACCGGCATGATTCGTTCACTGGTGTATGCGGTGCTGTTCCTGCTGTCGTTCCTGCTGCTGACGCTGCTGCTGCGGCTGATCACAAGTCCGCTGCATCTGGCTGCCCGTGCGCCGGTGCTGGGCACGCTGAACCGGCTGGCGGGTGCGGCACTGGGCCTTTGCCTTGGCGTGCTGGCTATGTTTGCTGCCGCCAGCGTCCTGCAATGGACAGGAATCGTTCCGCCTTCTGCGCTGCGCGACACTTATCTCTTGAAGTATTTCACCCAGCATAGTCCCATGGACCTGATCGCCATGCTGTAAGGGACGGATGCTTTTTCAAACAGTTACCGAAGAATACCCTGATACCGTAAACCCCTTGGCGGCAGAATCATAAGATTTTGCGCCAGCTAGTTTTGGAGGAACCATATGCAGCCTACTCTTTGTTCAAGATGCAAGAAAAATGTGGCGGTGGTCTATATTTCCCGCCTGAATGAGAAAAATGAACAGGTCAGCGAGGGCCTGTGCCTGAAATGCGCCGCCCAGTTGGGCCTGCCTCAGGTGGATGAGATGATGAAACGCATGGGCATCACACCGGAGGATCTGGATAATATTTCCAATGAAATGATGCAGGCATTCGGCGGTGCCGAGGAGCTGCCGGAGAATGACGAAAATGGTGACGAGGACGATGAAGAGAGCGGTAAGACTGCTACTTTTCCGTTCCTTAATCGCCTGTTTGGCAATAGCGGCAACTCTCCGGCCCAGCCGCAGCAGAATGAAGAGAGCGGTGGCGCCGCAGCTTCTGCCAGTGGCCGAAAGACGGAGAAGAAGCGGAAGTTTTTGGATAATTACTGCATCAATCTCAGCCAGCGCGCCCGACAGGGGAAGCTGGACGCCGTCATTGGCCGCGAGCAGGAAATCGAGCGTGTGGTGCAGATCCTGAACCGCCGCCAGAAGAATAACCCCTGCCTGATCGGTGAGCCGGGCGTTGGCAAGACCGCCATTGCCGAGGGGCTGGCCCAGCGTATCGCCGCCGGGGAGGTGCCCTTCAAGCTGCGCAGCAAAGAGGTCTATCTCCTTGACCTGACAGCTCTGGTGGCGGGCACTCAGTTCCGCGGCCAGTTTGAAAGCCGCATGAAGGGCCTTATTGAGGAGATCCGCAAGGCTGGGAATATCATTCTGGTCATTGACGAGGTGCATAACATTGTAGGGGCCGGCGATGCCGAGGGCAGCATGAATGCCGCCAACATCCTCAAGCCGGCGCTCAGCCGCGGCGAGATTCAGGTGATCGGCGCTACCACTTTCAATGAATACCGCAAGCATATCGAAAAGGACACCGCACTGGAACGCCGTTTCCAGCCGGTGACCGTTAATGAGCCTAATATTGAGGATACCCTGAAGATTCTGCGGGGCATCGCCCATTACTATGAACAGTTCCACGGGGTATCCATCCCCGACGGCGTGCTGCGCCAGGCAGTGCAGCTGTCCGAACGGTATATTACCGATCGTTATCTGCCCGATAAGGCAATTGACCTTATCGACGAGGCCTGCTCCGACATGAACCTTCATGATGCGGATATCAACCGCCGTATGGAGCTGGAGCAGCAGCTCGCCGCGATTGCCACCGAGCAGGAAACGCTGTCCTCCGAAGCACCGGAGGAGGAGCAGACCCCCGAGCAGATGGATGCCCGCTATGCCCGCATTGCCCAGCTTCGCAGCGAGCAGATCCGTCTGCAGCAGGAGTTGGAGACCATCAAGGCGAAAGGCGCCCCCACGTTGACCATGGACAATATCGCCCGTGTTATCGAAATGTGGACGAAAATTCCCGCCAGCAAGATCAAAGAGGAGGAATTCCAGCGCTTGAGCCAGCTGGAAAGCCGCTTGAAAAAGCATATTGTGGGACAGGATGAGGCTGTGGCAGCTGTGGCCGCCGCCATCCGCCGCAACCGGGTGGGAATCAGCCCAAAGCATAAACCGGTCAGCTTTATCTTCGTGGGCAGCACCGGCGTGGGCAAGACTGAGCTTGTGAAGCAGCTGGCTGACGACCTCTTTAACGCGCCGGAGAGCCTGATCCGTCTGGACATGTCCGAGTTTATGGAAAAGCACTCCGTTTCCCGCATCGTGGGCAGCCCTCCCGGCTATGTGGGCTATGACGAGGCAGGCCAGCTGACGGAGAAGATTCGTCGCAAACCCTATTCCGTGGTGCTTTTTGATGAGATAGAAAAGGCTCACCCTGATGTACTGAATGTTCTCCTGCAAATTCTGGACGATGGACAGATCACCGATGCCCACGGCCGCAAGGTGAACTTCGAGAATACCGTTATCGTTATGACCTCCAATGCCGGTTCTGATAAGGCTGCCGGTTCGGTAGGCTTTGATAAGTCTGCTGGCGATCAGGGAAAAGAGCGCGTCATGAAAGCGCTGCGTGAGTTCCTGCGTCCGGAGTTCATCAACCGTGTGGACGAGGTGATCTATTTCCACCAGTTGACAGAGGATAATTTCCGTGATATTGCCCGCATTATGCTGGATGAGCTGAAGACTTCTCTGGCGGATAAGGGGTTTGGCTTCCAGTATGATGACGGCGTGATTGATGTGCTGGTGAAAAAGTCCTACTCCGCAGCTTACGGTGCCCGTAATCTCCGCCGCTGCATCCAGAAAGAGCTGGAGGATCCCATGGCGAATCTGATCATTGATACGTTCGAGCATCCCATTACGCAGCTCAAGGCTGCTGCTGAGGATGGCGAAATCAAGCTGTACAGCCTGTAATATTGCCAATAGGGGGGAGAAGCAATGCTGTTCCGAAAGGATATCGAGCCGCGCTGCGCTTATTGCATGCGGGGCAGCCGCATTGATGAGGGGCATATTGCCTGTGTCAAGCGAGGTGTGGTAGAGGATACGGACAAGTGTCCCGCTTTCCGCTATGATCCCCTGCGCCGCACGCCGCCCCGCCCGGCGGAGCTGGATACCGCCAAGCTGTCGCCTGAGGATTTCCAGGTTTGACAGCCCTATGGCCGGAAGGAGGAAGTATGATGTCAATTGCTACGGTGCATGCCGTCTGGTTCAGCGGTACCGGCACCACGGAAAAAACTGTCCGCCGCATTGCCCGCCGCTTGGCGGACAAGCTGGGAAGCCGCTATGCGGAGTATAGCTATACCCTGCCGCAGTCCAGACAACACAGCCTGACCATCCCGGCGGGGGATCTGGCGGTGGTGGGGTGCCCCACCTATGCGGGCCGCGTGCCGAATCTGCTGATGCCCTATCTGCGGGACATGGTGCGCGGCGCGGGTGCGTTGGCCATTCCTGTGGTGCTGTTCGGCAACCGTAATTATGATGATTCTCTGATGGAGCTTGACAAGCTGCTGACAGCCGATGGCTTTACCTGCGTGGCAGGTGCGGCCTTTGTGGGCGAGCACAGCTTTTCCCGTACCCTGGGCGCAGGCCGCCCCAATGTGCAGGACGAGGCGGAAATGGACGCGTTTGCCGACCGCGTTGCCGCCAAGCTGGCGGCAGGGGATACCACGCCTGCCGCTGTGGGCGGCTGTGACCCGATCCGCCCTTACTACACCCCGCGTGACCGCCATGGGAATCCTATCAATATTCTGAAGGTAAAACCCAAAACAGATATGGAAAAGTGCACCCGCTGCGGCTGGTGCGCCGCCCACTGCCCCATGGGCAGCATTGACCCCGATGATTTTTCCCGTGTGCCCGGCGTCTGCATCAAGTGCTGCGCCTGTGTCAAGGGCTGTCCCGCGGGGGCAAAGTATTATGATGATCCCGGCTATCTCTATCATAAGAGCGAGCTGGAGGAGGTATATGCCCGTCCGGCGGAGAACGCACTCTTCTTATAAAATTATAAAAGGAATCCGACACCATGAAATATCCTTACTTACTGTTTGATGCGGATAATACTCTGTTTGATTTTGACCGGGCCAACCGCAGGGCGTTTCACGCTGTCTGTGAACAATTCGATATCCCGGACAATGATCGGACATTTCGGCTTTACGAGCGCTGCAACAATGAAATGTGGGCGGCTTTTGACCGGGGCGAGTGCACCAAGGAGTTTCTGGTAGTGCAGCGCTTTCGCAATTTTCTGTCCGCTATAGGGTTGAATCGTGATGCGGAGGCGTGCAACGGGGTACATCTTCATACCTTGAGCTGTTGTGCTTTTATGCTCCCCTATGCCGAGGAGGTGTGCTGCACACTCAGCCGCAGCCATAAGCTCTATCTGGTCACCAATGCGGTGGCCTCCGTGCAGAGGGGGCGTCTGGCCAAAAGTCCCATTGTTCCTTATATCACCGCTGCATTCATCAGTGAGGAAGCAAGGGCCGCCAAGCCGTCCCCTGCTTATTTCGATTATGTCTTTGCCCGTATCAACGGTATCACACGGGAGAATTGTCTTGTGATCGGCGATAGTATTACCAGTGATATCAGAGGTGCCAACGCTTATGGCTTACCCTGCTGTTGGTATAATCCCGGCCATACAGGCCATCCTGAGGGCCTGCGTATCGATTATGAGATTGATGATTTGCGGCAGCTATATGATATCGTGTAAAAGCTGTGTAAAATAAAATGGATAAAAATGGCAATTAGCGATAGAAAAATACGGTATCTTTTGTAAGATTTGATATCGAGACAATAAATTCTGCTAATGAAAAAGAAAGTGCCATTAAACATGAAAAAATTCGGTAAAAAGGCGTTGACAATAGAGAAAAGGTGTGGTAATCTAACCTAGCTGTCCGCGAGAGACAGCGCAGCGGTCGAAATCAAGTCAACGAAAAATGTCAAAAGAAAGTAAAAAAGTAGTTGACAAGATGGCAGACATGTGATAAGATAATGACTGTTCCGCGGTTGTGGGACGTGTACCTTGTAAATTAAACAACGAACGAAACGAAAAGCACCAGACGGGAGCGCATCGCAAGATGCGCAACTGAAAAGCTTGCTCGGACCGGGTTAAGTCAATTACCGGGAAGAGTAAGGATAAAAAGTTTTTGAAGCTATGACAAATAGCTCTATGAAGATTTGAACGGTGGAGACATCGTTTAGATACCATTTATAGAGAGTTTGATCCTGGCTCAGGACGAACGCTGGCGGCGTGCTTAACACATGCAAG
>ERZ773235.592-NODE-592-length-46301-cov-16.164879_pt1 | contig 46301 bp, 52 predicted proteins | sample MGYA00580522_ERZ773235 | MGnify/ENA primary metagenome ERZ773235 (study PRJEB29015, sample SAMEA2737797) | human gut metagenome | biome: human gut; feature: human-associated habitat; material: faeces | place: China | collected 2012 ...
TGAAAATCCTGCCGCCGGAGCAGATCAAGTCCTACCTGACGGCTGCTGAGCAGCGCGGCGTTCTGCCCATGTTCTATCTCGAACTCATCAGCGGCCTGCGCAAAGGCGAGCTGGTGGCGCTCCAGTGGTCGGACCTGGATATCGAAAACAAGACGATTTCCGTCAGCAAGCAGGCCGGACGCAACAACGCAGGCGAGCCGGACATCACGCGCCCGAAAACGGAAAACTCCATCCGCAAAATCTCGATTCCGCAGGATGCAGTCGATCTGCTAGTCGCAGAACACCAAAAGCATCCCAGCAACCCATGGATGTTCCCGTCACCCAAGACAGGCGAAATGTACCACCCGGATTCGGTTGTCAACATCCACAAGAAAATCCTGAAAGATGCAGGGCTGGAGCATCTGAGATTTCACGACTTACGACACACATTCGCAACCTTAGCACTGCAAAACGGCGTAGACGTGAAAACTGTATCGAGTATGCTCGGTCACTTCGACGCAGGCTTCACGCTCCGCACCTACACCCACGTCACACGGCAGATGCAGGAAAGTGCCGCGGAGAAGATGGGCAATTTCATGGCGCAGGTCATGTAAAAACAAAAAGAGCAGCGGAGAGAATGAGACGATCATCCTCTCCGCCGCTCTCTGAACATTTCCGCGTGTGGGTCACGGTGTGGGTCAGGCAAATTCGCCGCCCGAAAATTCGAACAAATAAAAGAGAAAACCGGCGAAAATCTCACGATTTTCACCGGTTTCTGGAGCTAGTGGCCGGACTTGAACCGGCGACCTGCTGATTACGAATCAGCTGCTCTACCGACTGAGCCACACTAGCAAATTTCCCTTGATTTTCAAGGGGTTTTCAACTTCGACTGGCTGATTATTGCTAAGTTGGTTTGCTGATTGCCATAGTTGATTTCCCTTGGAACACAGTAGAGTATAGCAGAAAAAATATTTGAAGTCAATACCAAAAGTACGGAAAAATGATTACAAAATGTAACCCCTCCTAGCTTAATTGCTAAGAGGGGTTAATTTCATTTAAAGCTTGTCGATTAAGTCAAAGAACGATTCTTTCTTAGGCTTCTTTGCGGGAACAAGTTCAGGATAGAACTTAGCAATGAAATGCTGCTTAATTTCAAGGAAGGTGTAGTGGCGGGTGGTTTCAGTAGGAGCTTTAGTTTTATCCTGCTTGCGTCTGCCGCCTTCATTAACAGGAGCGTCAGACAGCGGATACTTTAAAGCTTTAACTTCGGCGTTCCGCTGCTCCTTCAACCAAGCAATTTCATTATTCTTAACGCAGTAGTTAATAATGAACTGCTGGTTAACATCCTTTGCGGTTGTGCCGTCCTTGGCAACAAGTTCAACCTTTTTAGTCTTTTCTTTTGCCATAATAACTAACTCCTTTGCTTAATTTTTGTTTATGTTGACTATTGGATTAACTTACATTACTACTATAACTCTAATAGATAGATAAGTCAAGAATTATTTATTTTTATTTAAAAATATATTATAATATATATACAAGTTAAGAAATAAAAAATAAATTAAAAATTTGAAGGAGAATATTATTTATGCCTAAGTATATTGTTGAGAAGTTTGTTAAGGTTCCTGTTATGGTTGTGGTTGATGCAGACGATGAGTTTGAAGCACTCCGTAATATTGCTTATGGAGATTGGGATATGTTTGAATTTATGGATGATGATTACGAATGGGTAATTGATGGTATCAAGGGTAATGAAAGCAACAGCACAAATTATACTATTATTTATGATGAAGATGGTAATGAAGTAAGACGTATGACTAATGATGTCGCTGACAGCTATATTAGTTAATCCAATAGCAGAAGAAATTTTGGTTAAAATTTGAAAATTGAAAAAATATATTTTATAATATATATAGCAAGATAAGGATAGCGAACCGTATTTAAATATACAAAGTATTATTCTCACGATACTTAGAGTTTGCCGTGAACCCTTAAAATGCTATTATGCTGTATTTAGTGTTAGTGTTAATTAATTATCAATGGGATGTGGCGGGTTAAGGTTCCTTTTTATCAAATTAAATAAATCGGGTTTTTATTCCTACCCTTAACCCGCCTTAGTCTTATGATGTGTTCATTAAAAATTCACAAATTCGGCAGGACAACAGTAATAAATACTATAACAGTATTTTTTATATATAGATGTAAGATAGAAGAAATTTAAAAGCATTAGGTTATTCTTCTTACGAATACGAGTTTTAACGACTATTTGTTTTTTCACTCCTTAAAAAATTTAGTTAAAAAGGTTGGTAGGATTCAGGCACCTACCAGCTTTTTTATTGAGGGGTGGTATTACTGTAATATAAAGGAGATTATAAAAATGGAAAATAAAAGTTATGAGAAAATGATTAATGTTAAGGTTTCTAAAGAACTTAAAGATGCTCTTGAAGAATATGCGTGGAAACACAGAACAAATGTAAGTGAAGTAGTAAGAACACAGATTCTAAAAATAATCAATGAAGATAAAAACAGCCAAAAATAAATCTAATTATTTAATTTTTTTAAATCAAAAAGCCAAACTAAATAAAAACGCCAAAAGTTGATACGACATATATTATATTAAAAGTATCAACGTTTGGATAAAAGTCCTAACTGGATAAAAATAATATACTAAATTATAAAGGTGGATAGAAATGTAGCAAATAGAGGTAAGAAATTACTCACGCAATGAAATGGCAGAGTTGTTGAAGGTAGAAATAACTGATTCACACTTTAGTAGAAAAGTGTAGTCTATTTTAACCAAGTGGGGTTATTCATTTGTATATAGTAGAAAAACCATATAGATAACGGCAGCTCCTTCAACCGCACAAGAACGCCTGAATGAATTGCTTATAAGAGAATTCGATTTAGACATACAGATAGATATAGGTAAGTTCGCCACATTTGTTTACTTGCTTATGGATGAAGAATTTTCTTCTATGCCTTTTGGAGAAAGAGCAAATGTAATGAAGCAAGATTATAATATTGAAGTAAGTGAAATTACCTTAAAAAGATGGTATAAAAAGTTAGTTGATTATAATGTTGTAGAAACCAATAGATTAAGAAAGACTTATTGGGTATCTATGTATGTAGACGGCTAGAAAGTAAGAATGAAAGTTGACGAAGATGATGAAGGAAAAATTAAATATGAAAACCGCAGAAGAAAATTAGCAGAACAAAATATAAAGGATGGAATGAATAAAGCAGATGCTTATTCCTCTGCTAATCTTACCTGTTGGAAAGAATTTAAATGTTGTTATTATAGCTGCAATACAATAATCTTAAATGCTTTTAATCAGTAGTTCTTTGAATTAGCCGAAGAAGTGTTTGATAATGGTGATTGCGATTATGCGTTTGTATATACCTGCCGTTTAGAGCAGATAAAACAAAACGATAATAAAGAATTTATATTTTAATTGATACAAGGAGATTAATTATGAGATTAGAAGATTTAGATGAATTTATAGATGATTGGGGTTTGCTATTAGACTGTGAACAAAGAGCTGGAATATATTGTATCACAGTAGATATGAAAATTGTATATATTGGAAAAAGTAAAAATGTCTAGCAGCGTTGCCGTTCCCATATATATAACATATAGAACGCAATGCTCAATTAGGAAAAGAAATATCTATTATTGTTATCTGCGTTTCTTGGAGGACATTGGGTTGACTGTTTCCCTATATAGTATTGTGATATAGACTGTTTAAGCGAATTAGAAAATAGATATATAGAAGAATTTAATCCAAAACTTAATATATTAACTCCAACAGGCAAAAACGATATTAGTAAATTGAAAGTAGAGGATTTATTAAATAAAAAAGAAGAACATTATATAATTAGCGGCGATGAAACTATAGAAATAATCCATATAGATAAAAAACAGGACAGTAATGATTAATTTCATTACTGTCTTTTTTATAACCATAAGAAGGAGTGATTAATATGAATGGTTTCCAATAGCAAAAAAGTAAAGGAAAACAAGCAGAACAAATAGTAAAGAAGCATTTACAATCAAGAGGAATAGAAGTTGTAGATGTTGCCGAAGTGCCTGATTACCAAAAAATTGATATAGATTTCTTGATAAAGAAAAATGGCAAAACCGCAGGCTTAGAAGTTAAAGCCGATTACCGCATAAATAAAACGTGCAATTTCTTTTTTGAAGCAGGAGCGTAGCGTGGAGATTATGTAAGCACAGGATGGTTATTCAAGTGTAAGGCTGATTATGTATGTATTTATGATATGGTAAAACGGCACGGTTATATATTAGACTTTCCTCTTACTTGTTCTCTTTTGGAGGAACACGGGGAAGTAAAAATTTTCAACGATAACTTGGATAACAAAATATCTAAGGCATATGTATTTAGAACTGATTTAGCACGCAAATATAGCTGCATTAAACATGAATGGCAAGATTAATTATTATTTATTTAGTTTGGCTTTTGGAGCCGAAAAAATAATTCTCTTACAAATACTCATACAATTAAAAATTTGCTCTGTAGAGCTAACAAGAATTATAGTTATGGAGGTAAAAAATAATGAGTGAAAAATTTATTTTATTGATATATAATTTGGCAATGATTGATTAGGCACTAGAAAAATTTGAATAGGAGGTTGCGCAATGATATTAGGTATGATTACAGGTGTGATTATCTTCACTCTTGGAATATTGATTAGAGCAGCATTATATAAGGTTGGGAGTGAAAGATAATGCCAGCACCACATAATGATGAATTAACCCCAAAAGAAAGAGCATTCTGTGAAGCCTATGTAGAATGCTATGATATCAAAAAGGCGTATCTAAAAGCATACAATACTACAAACCTTGATACTGCAAGAAGCAATGGAAGCCAAGTATTAAAAAGGCAGCGTGTAAAGGACTATATAGCATAGCTACAAAAGGAAGCATTTGAACGCGCAATGATAACGCCAGAGCGTGTAGCAAACAAATTAGCTTAGATAGCGTTTGCCGAAAAAGGTGATGAAAACTATAACGCAACAGCGCAGCTTAAAGCGCTTGATTTGCTTCAAAAGCAGCTAGGTTTATAGCAGCAAACGATTAACGCAAATGTAGAAACTACAATCAAATTAAATATAGAATAAAAGGAGAAATTACAATGGATGCTATAAAAGAAAAAATAGCAAAATTAATTGATGTTAAAAGCATAGTTAGCCTTATTATGGTTATTTGTTTTGCCGTTCTCGCCTTAACAGGCGTGATTGTGGCAAGCGATTTCATTAATATGTTTTCTATAATTATCGTGTTCTATTTTACCCGCGAAAATAACATTGATAAGAAGAATAATTAGCAGTAATGCCGCAAATAGAACTGAACTTAAAGAAAAGCCTGTTTTCCCCTACTCTATATCCTTTACTTCTGGATTATTCGCATAGATTTGAAGTATATAAAGGTTCGGCGGGTTCAGGAAAAAGTTATTTCATAACATAGAAGATTATAGTTAGATGTATTAATGAGAAAATAAAAGTGTTGGTATGCCGCCGCTATGGAACGACAATCCGCAATACCTGTTTTGCACTTTTTAAGGAAGTGTTGACGAAGTGGAAGCTAATTCCTTTTGTGAAGATTAGAGAAACAGACTTCAATATTAAGTTCCCTAACGGCAGCGAGATAATTTTTATGGGATTAGATGAAGAAACAAAACTATTATCTTTAACCAATATCGGCACTATCTTTATTGAAGAAGTTTATGAAGTGCCTAAAAGCATAGTAGAACAATTAAACTTGCGTATGCGTGGGACAAACCCGAACCAGCAAATAATAATGGCGTTTAACCCTATATCTAAAAATCATTGGTTATATGATTTCTGCGAAGTAAACCCGCCGCAGTCATTCTATTTCTCATAGACTACTTACAAAGATAACCCATTTTTAAGTAAAGAATATGTTTCTACACTAGAAGAACTGTATGTACGCAATCCGGCAAAGGCACGTATTTATTGTGACGGCGATTGGGGAATTAACGTCGATAACCTTGTATTCCATAATTGGCGTATTGAAGAATTTGATGTTCTTACATTGGCTGCTTCTGGATTGGAACATAGAGCAGGTGCGGATTTTGGCTATGTAGACCCGACAACAGTAATTGATAGTCTATATGATGCAGGGAACAAACGCATTTATGTATTCAATGAGTTTTACAAGCGTGGATGCCAGTTAGATGAAGTGGCAGCGGCTATAACTGAAATGAAGATTGGAAAAACAAAGATTTTTATGGATGCCGCCGAACCCCGCAGTATTGACTATTTCCGCAAACAAGGTTTTAACGCAGTTCCTTGTATTAAAGGATAGAATAGCGTTAAAGCAAGAATTAGTTTTTTATAGAATCATGAGATTATTATAAGCCCCGCCTGTCAAAACCTGATAACAGAGTTTGAAAATTTCTCTTATCTATTGGATAAGAAAACAGAGTAGCTAACCGAAGATACTACACATGAATATTCACACGCTATTGACGGTTTAGGCTATGCTTATAGTGATATATACACCAAAAGCAAGCTAAAGTCATTTGATAAGGCTTTACTTGGATTATAACTTGTAGCTAAAGCTACTCGTTAAAAACACTTATTAAAGGAGGTAATAACTTGTTTATCATAGACAAGCAAGCAGAACTTACTGAAAGTTATATTGCTGAAACTATTCAGAAATTTGAATTAAGTGAAAAGCCAAGATTAAATAAATACTGGAAGTATTACAAAGGCAATCAAGAGATAATGAGGAAGGTAGCAAGCGACGTAGGAAAGCCTTGCAACCGTATTGTGTCTAATTATTGTTTTAATATAGTTTAGAATTATTAGGGATACATAACCGGCATTGATATTTCTTATTTAAGTTAGACAAATATTGATGCTATTCAAGATATTCTTAATTACAATGATGTTAGAACAGAAGACAATGAACTTTTGCGTAATGCTTTAATATTTGGCAAATCATTTGAAATTAATTATGTTGATGAAGATGCTAAACAGCGTTTTAAAGTATTAGATAGCCGTGAATGTATTCCTGTTTATTCTAATGACTTAAACAATGATTTGCTTTATGTAATTCGCTATTATGTTGCTGATACTATCAACAATTCACAAGATGAATATTACATTGAAGTATATGGTAATGAGTTCATCCGCAAATATAAATCTTCTAATGCTTTTGCTACTTTATCACTATTGGAAGAAAAGCCAAATGTATATAAGCAAGTGCCGATTACTGTATTTAGCCTTAATACTGATGAAGTAAGTATTTTTGATTAGGTAATGACACTTCAAGATGCTTACAACAAACTGTTATCAAGTGAAGTTGATGATTTTGAAAGTTTCTGTGATGCTTATTTAGTGCTTAAAGGCTGTATGGCTGACGCAGATGATTTAGTTGCTATGAAGCAAAACCGTGTGCTTATGATGGATACAGACGCAGAAGCCAGTTATTTAACCAAAAGCGTTAGTGATACTCAAATTGAGAATATGCTTAAAAACATTAACGATACAATTCACAAAATATCTAATTCGCCTGATTTCACAGAAGATACGTTTATGAGTTAGTCGGGTATTGCTATTAAATATAAGCTGATTGGCTTTGAAAACGTTGCTTCTAACATTGTGGCGAATATGACAAAGGCACTGCAACGCCGCATTGAATTGATTTGTTCTATTCTTTCTCTTACTGATGGTGAAACAAAGTGGCGTGATATTCAGATTGTATTTACACGCAACCTTCCACAAAATATCACTGATACCGCACAGGCAATCAATCAGTTAAGAGGTATTGTAAGCGATAAGACATTGATTTCTTTACTTCCATTTATTAAAGACGTAGATGCCGAAGTAGCACAACTCCAAAAGGAAAAAGAAGCAAATATGTCTATGTATGGCTTTGATACCAATAGCGAGAGTGAAGAAGAATGAATTATTGGCAGAAACGTGAATTAAAGCAGCGTGAATTACAATATGATAGAACGTTATAGGAATATGAAGCCGAACTGCGTAAGCAATATCAGCAATCATTAAAGGCGGTAATCCGCGATATTGAAAAGTTGTATGATGAACTATTAGTTTCTTCGGCTGATGGAACATTGCTTGCCAGTGATTTATATAAGTATAACCGCTACTTTAGCCTTATGAAAAGTCTAAACAAGCAATTAAAGGCGTTAGGCGGCAAAGAAATCACAATCACTAATCAGAAATTGCTTGATATGTATGCTATTACTTCTTCTTCTGTTGGAAAATCAATTAATTTTAGCGGTGAATTTAACCAAAAGACAGCAAAGGAAGTTATTAATAGCATTTGGTGTGCTGATGGCAAGCATTGGAGCAACCGCATATGGCAGAATAAAGCACAATTACAAGTAGCACTTGAAAAAGGCTTGATTGATTGTGTTAGCCGTGGCGTAAGCAAAGATGAACTGGTAAAAACATTGATGGAAACATTCAATGTAGGTTATAGAAAAGCCGATAGAATAGCACGAACAGAATTAAGCTATGTATAGAATAAGGCAGCAATGAACAAATATGAAGAAGCTGGATTAGATGAATATGAAATCCTGTCTGCACACGATGAAAGAACTTGTCCTATCTGTAGCAAGATGAACGGCAAGCATTTTAAATTATCAGAAGCAGAAGCAGGAGTTAATTACCCGCCGCTTCATTCTAATTGCCGCTGTGCTGTTTTAGGTGTAATTAAATAAAGGAGGTAATGTAATGTTTTAGATAAAGAAGATGAATAAAATCTATCTAACAAAAGGTGATAGTGCCAGCTTCAAGGTTGATGTATTTACTAAAAATAAAACGGCATATGAATTGACTTCGTTAGACGTTATTCGGCTATGTGTTCGCAAGAATGCCAATAATGAAGTGCTAATAGAGAAAACCGCCGTAGATGGTGTATTTACATTAGAACCTGCTGATACTAATTCCTTGGCTGTTGGAACTTACATATATGATGTTGAATTAAAGAATGGCGATGTTGTGAATACAATTATTCCAGTCTCATTTTTTGAAATTGGTTAGGAGGTATGCCAATAATGGAAGAATTAATTGGAGTATTAAACTACACAGATTTAAAGGTTAATTCAAGTGGCGGTGGCGGCGATTTAAGCAACTACTACACAAAGGGTGAAACAGATAACCAAATTAAGAAAAGTATTGATAAGATTAAAGTTCCTACAAAGGTAAGTGAATTATCAAATGATGCAGGTTATCTTACACAGCACCAAGACATTAGTAATTTAGCTACCAAAAGTGAAGTAAGTGCAGTTGAAAACAAGATACCTGCCGCTTATAAACTGCCTGTTGCGTCTGCTACGACATTAGGCGGTGTAAAGGTAGGTAGTGGCTTATCTATTACAAACGGCGTTCTTAGCGCCAGTGGTGGCGGCGTAGCCGATAGTGTTGAATGGGATAAAGTATAGAACAAGCCAAACTTTGCAAATGTAGCCACAAGCGGCGATTATAACGACTTATCTAATAAACCTACTATTCCAAGTGTAGAGGGATTAGCCAGTGAAGCATATGTAAATGAAAAGGTTGCGGCAATAAAGGTTCCTTCATTAGACGGGTATGCGAAAACCGCCGACTTATCTACTGTTGCTACTTCTGGAAGCTATAATGATTTAGCAGATAAGCCTACAATTCCTTCTACTGCTGGATTAGCTACTACAAACTATGTAGATGATAAAGTAGCTGCAATAGTTATTCCAACTGTTCCAACTAAGGTATCTGCATTTGAGAATGATAAAGGTTATTTGACTGAACATTAGAGCCTTGCGGATTATAGCACAACGGCACAAGTTCAAACTATGATTTCTTCTGCTATTGGCGCTATTACAAACGGGAATGAGGTGTCTTATTAATGTCTAATGTATTAGTAAATGATGATAGCTTAAAGGCTATTGGTAATGCAATTAGAGGTAAGAACGGCGAAACTACTACATATAAACCTGCTGAAATGGCGGCGGCAATTACCGCTATAAGTGGCGGCGGCAGTAGTGAGTATGTTCCCACTGATGCTGAGTTAAAGATAACTGGTAATTGTACTGATTTATTTGGCAGTGGAAGATTTAAATGGATTATTGATAATTACGGGAATAGAATTACAACTGAAAACATTACTTCAACAAAGAGTATGTTTAGTGGCTATATAGGAGACAATGTGCCGTTTGTTATCAATAGCGGTTATGAATTAAATTGCCAAAATATGTTTTACTTGGCAGGCATTGAAGGAATATTGCCTAAAATTGTTATGACTAAAACAACAGATTATGTTAGCAACATAGGCGGTATGTTTTATGGATATATATATGATAATATTCCCGATGATTATTTTAATTCAATGGCTTCTGTTAAAATCTATCAATATGTATCTATGAGCGGCGTATTTCAACAGGCTAAATATATTACAAAAATTCCTTCAAGTTGGTTAACGTTTACTTCCAAGTATCCTAAAACTGACTCATATGATAATCCATATAATGTCGCGTTTAAAAATTGTTATAGTTTAAAGGAACTAAACAATCTTCATACTTTTAGTTCATTTGTTATAAATAATAATTTCTTTAGAGAAACATTTAATGGAACATATAGTTTAAATAGTGTTACATTTGCGCCATTACCAGAAGGAATACAATATAGGCAATGGAAAAGCCAAGTTATTAATTTGAATAATTATGTTGGTTATGGAATTGGCTATAATATGACAGATATATTTGACAGAAGTAAAAGAGTAGAAAACGATACTACATATGCCGCATTAAAGAACACCGATGATTGGTGGAGTAGTGATATTAACTATTCACGCTATAATCACGATAGCGCAGTTGAAACAATCAATTCGTTGCCAAATACAAAGCCGTATTTAGATGCTAATGGAGGAACAAATACTATAGTATTCTAGGGTAATGCTGGCGCGAAAACAGATGGTGGCGCTATTAATACACTAACTGATGCAGAAATAGCAGTAGCAACGGCTAAAGGTTGGACTGTATCTTTTACTTAATGGAGGGATAATAAATGAAAGCACAAGAATTTCAATTAATTCGATATGATGCAGATGAAGGTAAAGTGTTTGATTGGAAAGAACCAAGATATTTATAGGTTCCTGTTAATCCATATAATCCAAAAGAAGGAACTAAGAACGGCGAACAAGAACACTTGTATGTAAAAACGCTTTTCATTGGTGGTAGTGATACCATTGGAAACTATGTTGAAGTTGATAAACCGTTAGAATAATTTCAAAAAGGTATTGACACTGTAATTACAATCTGCTATAATAAGATTGTAATTAAGGAGGTTGCTTATATGCCTACAATCTGTATTTTCCGTGGTATCAAAATCTATATGAACTGGCGCGAACACCAGCCGCCGCATTTTCACGCTAAGTATGGCGGCGAAGAAGTAGTAATTGGAATTAATGATGCAGAAGTTCTTGAAGGTAGCATTCCAAGCAAACAGTTAAAGCTGCTTTTAGGCTGGACTGTTCTTCATCAAGACGAATTAATGGATAACTGGAAGCTGGCAGAGCAGAAGCAAGACTTGTTCCAGATAGAGCCGTTGAAATAAACGGCTCTATCCGCACAGGAGGATTTATTATGATACTAGAACCAAGAGTAAAGGAATACTTCAATAGCGGCAGGAAGAAGCTTGTAGGCGTTAAGCCGAACAGTGATTATACTTTGCTATTGGAGTATGATAACGGCGAGAAGCGCTTGTATGACGTTAAGCCGCTTGATGGTGTGTTTGCGGCATTGAAGCCGATGGAAGTGTTTAGGCGCGTGTATATTGATGATTGCGGCTGTGTGGCTTGGGATAAGAACCCCAATATAGATAGTAATGTTGTATGGGATAACAAAATAGATTTGTGTCCTGATAGCTGCTATCTGGATAGCAAAGAGGTTGTGTAATGGCTACAAAGACAGCGGTATTTCAAATTCGGCTTACAGAAGAAGAAAAGCGGATGATACAAGAAAAGGCTGAAAGTCTTGGCTTGTCAATGGGTAGATACTTAGTTATGCTGGCGATTCAAGATAAGCAACCAAAAACAGAAGAAAACGAAAAATAATTTTTCAAAGACAGGACAGAGTAGTTAAAATACTCTGTTCTGTTTTTTATATTTATGTGAAGGGTGGCTGAAAAGCCAAACTTAATTTTTATAATTTATAATTTATGAAAAGGGATTGCGGCAACCGCAATAACTTAGGAGGTTAATTATTATGGATGGAAATTTAAACAATCAGAACACAGGCGTAGATACAACTACAGATACTTCTACTACTGGAACTGAAACAAAGACTTATACGCAAGAAGAAGTTGATAAACTGCTTCAATCAGAAGTAGATAGACGTATTACTTCGGCATTAAAGAAACAGGCTAAAAGTAATGAAGCCAAGATTAAGGAAGCACAAAAACTTGCGTAGATGAATGAAAGTGAAAAATTTCAATATGAGTTAGAGCAACGTGAAAAGGCAATAGCTGAAAAGGAAAAGGCACTTGCTTTAGCAGAAAATAAAAATGAAGCAAGTAAGATACTTGCTGATAAAGGATTATCATTAGATTTAGTTGATTTTGTCATTGCGGAAGATGCTGAAACTATGAACTCTAACATTCGCCTTTTGGATAAGGCTTTTAAAGATAGCGTAAAGAGAGAGGTTGAAAAGCGTTTAGGCAGTTCCGCACCAAAGAAGAATTTGCCGCCTGATGAAACAATCACAAAGGAAAAGGCAAAGAAAATGACTATTATTGAAAGACAAAATCTCTTAACAAATAATCCTAATTTATATAATCAATTATTTAACTAAAGGAGATATTTATTATGGCAAACACTGTCTTTGATAATAAAGTGCTTGAAAGCACTGCGAAAGATTTACTTACCACTTCTATTAACACTCGTTCTCTTATGACGATTGATAATGAACTGGCTGAAAGTGCTGGTATGGTTAAGACTATCAACACTTATACTTACACTGGCGAAGCAGAGGAATTAGCAAATGGCGTTGGCAATACCGCTTCCAAGCGTGGCACTATTTCCTATGTCGGCAATGATTACCGTGTTAAGCTCTGCCAGCAGGCTTATGATTACACTGATGAAGAAGCAATGAAAGACCCATACATTGTTGATGGTATGATGAAGGGTGCAGTTCAGGTTATGACTAACAAGATGACTTCTGATTTTGTTGGTGCTATTACCGGCTCTGGCGTTACCCTTGGCGTTACCTTCGCAAAGGGTGGAGCACTCAACTATGATACTATTGTTGATGCTATCAGCACTCTTAATTTTGAAGATGAAAGCCAGCTCTTTATTCTTATCCCTAACAAGTGGAAGGCAGCACTCCGCAAGGATGCAGATTACAAGTCTGCTATGATGGGACAAGTTATTTACAATGGCTAGGTTGGCACTATCTGCGGCATTCCTGTTATCGCTACTAAGGCTCTTACTGACAAGGCTTTTGTTATGACTAAGGAAGCTGTTAAACTTTTCATCAAGAAAGATGTTGAAGTTGAACCAGATAGAAACCCTGATACCCGTAAGAACAGCGTTTATCTTCGTGCCACTTACCTTGTCGCTCTTGCTGACGCTACTAAGATTGCGAAGATTAGCGAAGCAACTGCTTGATTAATCCAACAGGAGGTTAGTAAATTATGTTAGAGAATTTAAAAATGTTGTTGAACATTAGTGATAATACGAAAGACGATTTACTAACTTTTCTTATTGAACAAGCCATAGAAGAAGCAATGGCATATACGCATTTAGATTGCGTAGATGAATTAAGCACCATCATTTTAAGAATGTGTGTATATAATTATAATCGCCTTGGCACAGAAGGTTTGGATAGTGAAGGATATAGCGGAGTAAGTTTTGATTATTCCGCAGACTATCCAGAACCTATAGTTCGTGCGTTAAAGGCAAAAAGGAAATTAATTACCTTATGACTTTTAACCGCGAATTACAACCAGTTTCAGTAGTTTCCTTCACTACTGGAACTGATGCCTATGGCGAAAAACGCAAATTAGGTAGCACCACAAGAACAGTAGATATGGTTGTAAAGATTTATTCGCAGACAAATGTTTCTGACGTGCGTTATTGTGATATAACGAATATCGGCTTAACATATGATGCTTCAATTACCGATGAAAACCAGATTATTGTGGATGGCACTACTTATGATGTGCTTTATGTTATTCCTTCTGGAAGATTACACTAGATTCTTATGAAGAAGGTGTAACAATGGCTTATATAGAAAATTTAGATAAATTATTAAAGAAATTAGAAAAGCTGGATAATATCGATTTAGACGAAGTTCTTAATAAGGCTTGTATCTTGGTTGAAAACGATGCTAAAAAGAAATGTCCTGTTGATAAGGGTTAGTTGAGAAACTCTATTACACATGAAGTAGAGGGAACAGAAGCCGTTGTAGGCACTAATACTGAATACGCACCTTATGTTGAAATAGGCACAGGCATTTTTTCAAGCGAAGGAACAGGCAGACAAGACAAATGGAGTTATCAAGATGCCGAAGGACATTGGCATAGCACAGTAGGTTAGAAGCCGCAGCCATTCTTAAATCCGGCATTAGATGAAAACCGCAAAGAGATTATTCAGTTGTTTAGAGAAGAATTAAAGAAGGGAGTTCAAAATTTATGATTGATTATAAACCAACCTTAAAGCAAGAGTTAGAAAAAGTTGGCTTACCTGTCTATTATGAATTGTTTGTAGATAGTTCTACTGAAACTCCTTGTATTACATTTATTGAAAATAACAATGTAGCAGAAGCCGAAGGAGATAATTTATTTTATAGCCGATTATCCTATAATATTAAATTATGGGGTAATAGTCTTGCTGCATTGATGCCTAAAGCCGTTGCGATTGATGATGTAATGAGAAAGTAGGGGTTCAAGAGAACTTCTATTAATGAGTTGTCTGTTGGAATATCTCAATTAGAAATCATTATGAGATATGAAGCAATGGGTTATGAAAAAATATAATAAAGGAGATTTTTGAATATGGCACAAGGATTACTTTCAAAGGGTATTAAGTTTGAATATAGTGCTAATGGCACTGCTTATACCGAAGTTAGCAACTTATAGGAAATTCCTTCTCTTGGCGGCACTCCTGAAAAAGTTGATGTGACTTGCCTTGCTGATGCGAATAAGAAATACATTAATGGTTTAGTTGATTATGGTGATTTGGCGTTTAAGTTCCTCTATGATAACAGTTCTGAAACTTCTAATTACCGTGTGTTAAAAGGATTGACTGGCGTTAATCATTTTAAGATTACATTCCCTGATAACACCACTTTTGGATTTACTGGTGAAGTTAGTTGTTCTTTAGACGCTGCTTCTGTTAATGCGGCTCTTACTTTTACTGCTAATATCGCTCTTAATAGTGAAATCGAAGTCACTAATCCATCTTGAATTTAAAGGGGATGTTTTAAACATCCCCTATTTTTTATTATAAAGGAGATTATGATTATGTTATATACTATTCTTAATGTTGGTGATAAAGAATACAAATGCCGTTTAACGGCAAAGGCTTGTGTAGATTTGGAACGCAGAATGGGTTAGAACCCACTTAACGTTTTTACTGAAATACAGAAGTCTAATGAACTTCCAAAAGTGGAAGATATTATTATGATACTTCACGCAAGCCTACAAGCATTAGAGCATAATATTTCACTTGATGATACTTATGCTATTTATGATGAATTTGTCGATGAAGGTAATACCTTGATTGAACTTATTCCTATTATCGTTGAAATTTTTAAAGTAAGCGGTTTCTTCAAAAAGATTGATAACTCAAAAAACGCTCAACAGGCGAAGTAAGTAATTCTTCTTCGCCTTTAACTTTTATGGAACTATTTAATACATTATACGAAGCGGCACTTAAATGTGATATTAACATCTTTGACTTCTGGAATTATACATATGGCGAAATCGTTGATTTAATCAACTCATATAGAGAAAACCAAGAGCAAAGAATGAAAGAAAGATTACACGATAATTATTAGATAGCACTATTAACTTCAATCTTTACGAACAGAGCAAATAACGGCAAACAACCGCCTACTTTATAGGAACTATATCCTGATGTATTTGAAGATGAACTTCCAAAAGATACAATAGATAATAGTTGGATATATTATAAAGAACAGATGCTTGATTATGCGGAAAAGCATAATCAGAAGGAGGTTTAACAGCCAATGACATTAGAAGAATTGGTAGTAAAGATAACAGGCGAAACTTCCGGTTTAAAAAATGCTATGAGTTCTGCGGTTTCAGCCGTAGGTAAATTTAGTGCCGCCGCCGTAGCCGCAGGAGCAACAGCCGCAGCCGCTATAACGAAATCAGCCGTTGAAAGCTATGCCGACTATGAGCAACTTGTAGGCGGTGTAGAAACGCTATTTAAAGATAGTGCGGGAATTGTTTAGGAATATGCGGCTAACGCATTTTAGACTGCTGGATTATCGGCTAATGATTATATGGAAACAGTCACGGGTTTTTCTGCCAGTCTGTTATAGAGCGTTGGCGGCGATACAGAAGAAGCGGCACGAATAGCAGATATGGCTATAACTGATATGGCTGATAATGCTAATAAGATGGGAACATCTATGGAAAGCATTTAGAACGCCTATCAGGGTTTCGCAAAACAAAATTATACAATGTTGGATAACTTAAAATTAGGTTATGGCGACACGAAAGAAGAAATGAAGCGTCTGCTTGAAGATGCCGAAAAATTAAGCGGTATTCATTACGATATTTCTAATCTTAATGATGTATATTCAGCCATTCACGTTATCCAAGAGGAATTAGATATTACAGGCACAACAGCCAAAGAAGCAAGCACAACTATTCAAGGTAGTGCCGCGGCAATGAAAGCAGCGTGGCAGAATATGCTTGTTGGCATTGCCGATGAAAACGCAGACTTTGATACATTGATTAATAATCTTGTTGAGAGTGTTTCTACTTTTGGAGAAAACATTTTACCAAGAATAGAGATTGCTTTAAAAGGTGTCGGCAAACTGATAAGCGGATTAGCACCAGTAATTGTAGAAGCATTGCCAAACTTATTAAATACAATCCTTCCAGAGTTCATAAATGCAGTAATGAGTATTGTAGATAGTATTATTGCGGTTCTGCCTGAACTGTTGCCTACATTAATTGATGCCGCAGTCGATATTTTAATGTAGTTGATTGAAGCATTGGCAGAAAACCTTCCTACAATTATTGAAGCAATTCTTGAAGGATTAAATCAAATTATCGAAGGTATAACAGAAAACTTACCAGCACTAATAGAAGCAGTGGTATCATGTTTCAATTAGATAATTGATGTAGTGGCATAGAACCTTCCAACAATTACACAATCTATTGTTGATGGGTTAATTACAATGGTTCAAGCAATCATAGATAATTTACCGCAGTTTTTACAGGCGTTCTTAACACTTGTGTTATCATTCAATGAAGCATTGATTTAGGCACTTCCGCAAATAATCGAAGCATTACCGCAACTAATAGAGGGAATTATTAACTTCATCATTGAAGCAATTCCAATGTTGATTGATGCCTACATTCAGTTAATGACGGCATTAGTAGAAGCATTGCCAGAAATTATTGAAGCAATTAGTGAAGCACTTCCAGAACTGATTGATGGTATTATAGACGGAATACTAACACTACTTCCAAAAATTATTGAATGTGGTATATAGTTATTTATTGCTTTAATTCAAAATATCGGGGATATTATTGCCGGAATAGCAGCAGCACTTCCTGATTTAATTAATGGTATTATTCAAGCAATTTTAGAGCATTTACCAGAAATTATTGAATGTGGTGTAAAGCTATTTGTCGCTTTGGTTGAAAACTTACCTAAAATTTTAATTGAGATATTAAAAGCTGTTGCTGAAATCCTTAGTTCTATATTGGGAGCAATCAATGATGGCTTTGAAAATATGGCAGAAGCAGGTTTAAACCTGGTTAAAGGCTTGTGGCAAGGCATTAAAGACGCCGCAGGATGGCTTAAAGATAAAATCAGCGGTTGGGTAGATGATGTAATGAGTGCTATCAAGGGTTTCTTTGGTATTGCTTCACCTTCAAAATTAACCGCCGAAGATGGTAAATACTTAGCAATGGGTTTAGGTAAAGGTATTACCGATAACATCAAATATGCTACTGATGCAGTTAAAGATATGGGAACGGCTGTTGAGGCTGCCTTTAATCCTAATCTTGAAGTTCCAGAAGTAGAAAGTGATATGGGGTTAAGCAATGTAAGATTGCGTGCTTCAGTTACGCCTACATTAACTGATGCTACTGGATTAGAAATTGATAGCCAAAACAAATTGGAAACCGCCTTTAGAAACGGCAATTCTGATATTATTTCTACGCTTATTCAGACAACACAGCAATTAATTCAGGCAATCGAAGATAAAGACACTTCTTTGTCTATTGGTGATGATGTGATTGCTAATGCCGCCGCAAGAGGCAATAATGAATATAGACGTAGAACAGGCAAACCATTATTAGTATAACAGGAGGGGTATTTATTACCCCTCTTATTTCAAGGAGGTGCGACAATGGCACTAACAAAAGGTAAAATTAAAATTGGTAATACTGAATATGACGTAAAAAGTTGTAAAGTAAGCATTGCGGGATTAGAAGCCGATGATAGCGGCATGACAGATGATGGTGTTTATCATTACAACTATGTATATAATAGAAAAAGAACAATTACTATTACACTTCCAACAACAACGCAGGAGGTTGTAGCAGCCGTTTTAAACGCCGTTGCTGGTAAAACCTATAATCTAACCTATTATGACCCGATAGCAGGAGAAAAGACGATATAGGCACATACCAAAAGCACAAACAGCACCTTGTTTAATGGCGTTCTGCTTAATGGCTTGTGGAGTGGTGTTAGTTTCAAAGCAGAAGAAATAGGCGGTGAAATGGCTTGAAAAACAAATTAACTTGTAACGCTCTTAATCTTACTCTGTTGGATGCTAAGTTATATGGCGGCGTAACATTCCAATAGGAAGTAATAACAGGAAATGATTTTGTGTATGGCGTGGTTGCCACAGCTTCTATTAAATTCTCTATCGACAATACAAACAATGAAGCAGAATCCTATATTGATTAGGCTTTTGATTGGTATTGTGAAATGAGCGGCGAAACCGATTATGCTTATAAAGGCACATACACAGTCACAGATATAAAAAAGAACGGCAAGAAAGCAACTCTTACCGCTTATGACTGTATCAAGAAATTAGATACTTCTGCGGATGCTTGGGTTTCGACTTTGAAATATCCTATTACATTGGCAAATATGCTTAGTAGTATGGGAAACAAGCTGGGATTAAGTATTACCGCATTAACCAATACATACAGGGGTAATTATACAGTCTATAATAATTTTATGACACGCAATATAACCTATCGTTAGATTTTAGAATATATTGCGCAAATAGCAAATGTGAATTTTATGGCTGATACTTCTGGATAGAAAGATATTATCTATAAGAGATACACGGAAACCGCTACAACAATAGATAATAGCAAGTATGTGAAATTAACTCTTTCAGATTATACGACAGAACCAATAGACAAAGTGTAGATTCAAAGTACATTTGATGATATTGGTTATGTAGTCGGCACAGGCGATAATGCTTATGTAATTACCGAAAATCCGCTGTTCTTCACAAATGAAAAGCAATCTACAATTACTTCTATCGCTTCTTCTCTATTGGCTGAATTAAAGACAATTACTTATACTCCAATGAAATTTAGCACGCTTAAAGATTTTGATATTAACTGCGGCGATATTATCAAAGTAAATAATATTTCTTGCTACATAATGAAGAAATCTATTAAACCTTCTGGTTGTGAATTTGAATGTGTCGGCAATAAGCGCAGAGATACCCAAAAGACAGAAGTAAATAGCGCGATTACGGCATTGAATAATAAAACGAATGAATTAGTTAGAACTGTGGATGAAACGAAATCAACACTTACGGAAGTAAAAGGTTCGCTAAAAACTGTTACAGATGAACAATGTAATATTAAGGAACAAATAGCAACAATTACAACAGATGTAAGTGAAGTAAAGCAAACAGCGCAAGGATTGATTTCTAAAGTAAGTTCCGTAGAAACTACTTTGAATAATCTTGATGGCGAAGTCACTACCTTAAAGAGCCGTGTTAGCACAGTTGAATAGACGGTTGATAGCATTACTACAAGAGTTGAAGTAGCAGAGGGAACAGCCGATGAAGCTAAAACAATGGCAAGTGAAGCGAAACAAACCGCAAACAGCTTTAGCACTAAAATAACAGAAGTAGAAGAAACTGCGAACGGCGCTAAAACAATAGCGAGTGAAGCAAAACAAACAGTAAATAGTTTTAGCACAAGAATTACCGCCGCAGAGAATACCGCAAGCGAAGCAAAGTAGACGGCGAATAGTTTCAGCACAAGAATTACAACCGCAGAAGGTAATATCTCTTCTTTAACTTAGACTGCTGGAAAAATAGATTGGTTAATTAAAAGCGGAACTAATTCATCAAACTTCACTCTAACAGATAGAACAATATCGCTTGTATCTTCCAACATTAATTTAACTGGCTACGTCACTATTGACTCATTAAAGGCTGGCGGCACAACTACTATAGATGGCGGCAGAATTACAACAGGCACTATTTCCGCAGATAGAGTTGACTTAAAGAGTTTAAAGGTAAGAAATGTATATAACGATAGTGATAAATTAATTCTTACAAGCGCTAGTGGCTATATGTATATCGGCGGCGATACTACAGTAAAACAAACTGATTATATATATTTTAGAACTGGATAGATATATTTCAGCACTATTAATAGTTCGGTTATGACTATCAACATAACAAATAAGCAAATATCAACTGATGGAAATTGGAAATTAGGTGTAAGTAGTTCACAAGGTTTTACAGAAGCCTATATTAATAAAATTTATATGGGTGGCGGCGGCTATATAAGTATGGATGCCAGTAAGAATTTCCTTGTTAATGGTGTTAAAATCACAACAGGCACTTCAACGGCGGGTGTTAAGGAACTTAAAGATGGAACAAACACTGTCACACTTTCAGGCACAATATTAAAACCTTTAACTTCGTCATATTCATTAGGAGGTTCTTCTAACTATTGGGGATATGCTTATATTTAGAAGTTGTATTTATCTTCTGTATGTTATATAACCGCCGGAAGTGCAAGCACTATAAAAGTTGGCACAACAACAATAGGCGCTTCCAGTAGCTCTGGTAGTTATACAACAATCACACCTTCTAGAAATGCTACTTATGATTTAGGTTCATCTTCTTACTATTGGAACAATGTATATGCTTATGCTTTATGGCTAAAGAGCGGATATAACACAGTGAAACTTACTTGCTATGGTTCTGGCGAACTTGCTATTAATGGTAAGAAAGCAACACACGCATAATGAAATTTAAGGAGATTATAATTATGAAAATCACATTAAATAAAATCGTAAATTCTGTTGCAGCATTAAGAAAAATGGCTTCATAGGATTTATCATTGAAAACAGCATATGAAACATATAAATTAATTAAGATTATGAATGAGCATTTAGGTTATTTTGATGATAACCGCGAAAGAATATCTAAACTGGCAGATAATCAAGATAAAGAACTTGAGGAGCTACTTCAAACAGAGGTAGAACTTGCTGATTTCCAAAAGGTAAAAGTAAGCGCAAATGAAAAGGTGAATATGACAGCGCTTGATTTAATGGAATTAGAGGATTTTATAGAAATTATCGAATAATCCAAAAGGAGAAAGATATGGAAACAATTATAGTAGCGATAATTGCATTGATTGGAACTATCAGTAGCGGTGTTTTATCTGCTGTTATTAGCAACAATCTTATGAAATATCGTGTCGAGTAGTTGGAGAAAAAGGTAGATAAGCATAACAACTTAATTGATAGAATGTATAAGGCTGAATCAAATATTAAATTAATCAAAGAAGAAATAGAAAACTTAGAGAAATAAAAAAGAAGGGTAGGTGTTTTCACCTACCCTTTTTGAACTGACTGGTTCTTTTAGACTTCTTTTTAATAACATCAAGCGCGGAATAACTTTCATAATCTGTTTTTAAGTCTTGTGCGAACAGCTTAACGTAGCGGTTAGTCATAGACAGATTTTTATGTCCCATAATGCGCTGTAGTTTAAACTGATTGCCGCCGTTAATAATCCAAGCACGTGCGAAGGAATGCCGCAAGCCATGTATATTAGTTTGTTCTACGTCTCTATCTTGGCAATAGCGTACATAGGCACTTCTTAATGCTCTATCAGTTAATTGTTCGTCTCCAACATTAGGAAATAAATAATCTGAAATGTGCCATTTGCGCGTATATTCTCTAAGCGCATTTTCCAAGGTAGAGGAAAGAGGGATATTTAAGGCTTCGCGGTTCTTGGTATGATTACTAAGGTTAACCACACCATTATTAAAGTCAATATCGTCTAACTTAATGTTGCGGATGGTTGCTGCTCTAGCGCCAGTAGCAAGAACAAAATTAATGATACCCCACATACGCCATTTAGCGAAGGTGTCATTGTTTTCAGGCTTCCTTAATAGCTTCTCAATATCTTCATCACTATAGAACTTAGGAAGTTCTTCTTGCTGCTTGACTTCTTTAATCTCTATTGGAACATCAATGTATTCGCGTTTGATGCAGAAATTAACGAAGGTGCGGAAATCGCGCAAATAGTGGTTAATGCTAGAAGGAGAAATTTCTTCCTTCCGCATATGATTAATCCACTTGTTAATGAGATTTTGGTTAATTTCAGTAATTGGAGTTTCACTATCAAACTCATTATAGTCAAAGAAGATGTGATAGGATAACTTGTAGTTACGCAGTGTGGCAGGGGATAACCCATTAGCTTCTTTCTGCTGGATAAACTCATTAAAGGCTTGCTCTAAGGTAACATAGGTGTTTCTTTCCTGAATTTTCCTTTTCATTTGCGTCTCAACCTCCATACATAATATTACAATACTCGACGGAGGAAATCAACCCTGATAATCAGCCATTCAAAACCTGACTACTTTATTTTCTATATGGTGTAGTGAAATCAGCCATTCAAAAATGAGGGTAAAAAAAGAGACAAGCCTTGAAAATCAAGGGTTGTCTGGGTTATTTTCTGGCGCAAAATCGGAGGAATTATTACGAATCAGCTGCTCTACCGACTGAGCCACACTAGCATCCCGATTGCCTGAATAATATAGCACGTTTTTTCCGCTGCGTCAATCCCTTTTTCGCGGGATATTTAAATTTTGTGCATGTCCTCGCAATATGAACAAATGTCCACAGCAATTTTCTACATTGCTGTGTAATCATTTAAATTGATTAAAAAGCTATTTTATGGTATAGTGTGTTCCATACTTTTATATTCTAAAAAGGGAGATGGACGTCCGCGGGATGTCCGGAAAGGAGAACTATGGAAGCTATCATCAATTTCTTTACGGGGAGCCTGAATACGGTCGCATGGCTGTATATCTTTCTGCCATGTACCATCGTCGGCGGTCTGTATCTGACCATTCGCAATCGCGGGATTCAGTTCACGCGCTTCGGCTATGCGATGAAAAACACGGTCGGAAAGATGTTCCAGAAGCAGGAGGCAGGCGCAGGCGCGGTCACGCCCCTGCAGGCCGTCACAACGGCACTGGCCGCGACGGTCGGCACCGGCAATATTGTCGGCACCTCGCAGGCCATCGCGCTCGGCGGCTACGGCGCAGTGTTCTGGCTGTGGCTGGCGGCGCTGCTCGGTATGATGATCAAATATTCCGAGGTTACACTGTCTATCCAGTACCGTGAGCGCGACGCGAAGGGTGACTGGGTCGGCGGCCCGATGTACTACGTCAAAAACGGCCTCGGCAAGCATTGGCAGTGGGTCGGCATTCTGTTCTGCGTCTTTGCGGCCATCGCCTCCTTCGGCATCGGCAACATGTCGCAGGTCAACTCCATCGTTGGCTCCCTGAACGACGCCATCGACGCCTTTATCCCGGCAGCGGAAGGGGAGCGGAAGCTGCTGAACTTCGTGTTCGGCGTTGTGATTGCCGCGCTGATCGGTGTAATCCTTTTCGGCGGCATCAAGCGCATCGGCGCCGTGGCGGAAAAACTTGTCCCAGTTATGAGCGTTTTGTACATCATCTTCGCGCTGACCGTGATTTTCGGCCATGCCGGCAATATTGGCCCGGCTTTCGGCAAGATTTTTGCCACAGCGTTTACACCCAAGGCGCTCGGCGGCGCAGCTAGTGGCATTGCGCTCAAGCAGACGATCGTCTGGGGTCTGCGCAGAAGCGCATTCTCCAACGAAGCCGGCCTCGGTTCTGCAGCCATTGCCCACGCGGCGGCTGATACCAAGAGTCCAGTCCAACAGGGCCTGTACGGCATTTTTGAGGTCTTTGCCGATACCATTGTCATCTGCACCCTGACGGCCCTGACTATCATTTGCAGCGGCGTAGACATCACCTTCGGCCATAAAGTCGGCTCCGAACTCATCACTGCCGCGTTTGCCACCATGTTCGGCCAGAAATTCGCTTCCGTCTTTGTCGCGCTGGCGCTGATGCTTTTCGCGTTTACAACGATTCTTGGATGGTCGCTCTACGGCAGCCGCTGTGTCCAGTATCTGTTCGGCCTCAAAGTCTCGAAGGCTTATCAGGTGGTGTTCATCATCGTCGTCGTGATCGGTGCGGTCGCGTCGCTCGACGTGGTGTGGGATATTGCCGATACGTTCAACGGCCTCATGGCGATTCCGAACTTTATCGCCCTGTTTGCCCTGTCCGGCGTCGTGGCGAAGCTGACGAAAGAGTATTTCTTCGACAAAAACAAGCTGACAAAATAAAACCAAAAGCCCGCAGGCCGGTTAAACCGGCCTGCGGGACATTTACTGCGAAAGGAGAGAAGCAGCATGCAGCAGCTTCAGATCGGGCGCGTCTACCGTCATTTCAAAGTTGATTACTATCTTGTAGAGGCGCTTGCGAAGGACTCTGAGAGTGGGGAACCCTGCGTAATTTACCGGAAGCTTTACGGAGATGGCGGCCTGTGGGTGCGTCCACTTGCCATGTTTTTGAGCAAGGTTGACCGGGAGAAATATCCCGACGCAGAGCAGGAATATCGCTTCGCACTTCAGGATATTCCAAGCGCCGCCGGTCACTAAGAATGCGAGTATACGGCTTAGCGGAATCTACTCCGCTAAGCCGTATTTTGTTTTTATTCTGTCCAGCTTTTCCAGCATCGGTTCTGCGCCGAGCCAGAGGAAGAAGAATGTGGCGATTGCACGCACCAGATCGACCGGGATGCCGGAAATATAATAGCTTAGAATGATCTTCCAGTTGACGGACTGTGCCCACATGAGGGCCGACGCTGGATTCATAATGCCGCCGTAGATCACGGTCGAGGCGATCACGCCGAAGATGCACAGACTGAGTTTTGAACGCCGCAGCACGCCCTTGCGATACAAAATTCCCGCCAACCAGCCGATTGCGCCCATGGCAAACATCTGCCATGGCGTCCACGGCCCCTGCGAAAACAGCATATTAGACACCAGCATGGTCATAGCGCCGACGAGGAAGCCCGTTTCGCCGCCAAAGGCCACACCAGCCAGAATCGTCATGGCGACGACCGGCTTGAATTCCGGCAGCATGAAAAATGCGGCGCGGCCTGCCACATTCAGCGCAACGAGAACGGCAATCAGGACAAGTTCGCGCGCCTGCGGCTTTCTGCCCTCAAAAATCAGGAAAAACGGCAGCATACATTCAAGCAGAATCAGCAGCGACGTAAAATAGTACTTTCGCCCGCCGAAGCAGTACAGGCCAAGAAACAGCGTCAGAGGAATCAAAAGCAGGATAAGCAGCGTCGCAATGATTGTCCGCTTGCGAAGCTTTCGTTTTTTTGCGGGCGGTTGTATCAAAGCGTCCGGCCAGTCTGCTTTGCGGCTGACAGACAGCGCAAACACAAGCAGGCAGATAAGCAGAATGCCGTACAGGCGCAGCTGGCTGTCTGCGAATGCGGTCAAACCGCCTGCGTCAATGAGATTCGTGAGGTCTGTTGCGCCAATGGCCTGAACGGTCAGGGCTAACGATGCAAAACCGGACACGGCGGCAAGAATCTTGCGCCAGACCGGGAGTTTTTTTAATGCCTGCGTTTCTTTTTCCGGTACTGCCGGAACATGCTTGCATTCCGGCAAGGCCGGTTCTGCTTCAACGGTACCACCGCAGGCGGCGATCACGTCCTCGGGCGTGACAGCTTCGGGCAGCACATCCCGCGCGATGCGGTTTGCGGCGGTCGAGTAGAAGCTGTTTCCGCTGAAGAAGGTACGGGGAGCCGCTTCTGTAACGATGCTTCCGTCGAAAAACAACGCGCAGCGATCAGCATATTTTGCGCAGAACTCGATATCGTGGCTAACCATTAAAATTGCTGTGCCGGACACTTGGAGCGTACGGAGAATCTGCCCGAACGTCTGCTTGAACTCTGCGTCCAAGCCTTTTGTCGGCTCGTCGAGAAGCAGAATATCCGGGTTCAGGAGCAGAATCTTTGCCAGCGCTGCGCGCTGCTGCTCTCCGCCGGAGAGATCATAGGGATGTTGGTCTAGTAAGTCTGCAAGACCGCACAGCGAAACAATCTGCGCCAGACGCGCAGACCGGCGTTCCGCTTTCGGCAGAAGTTCCAGCAAATCCTCGCGCACGGTCGGCTTTACAAACAGCGTCTGCGGATTCTGCGGAAGCAGTCCAACACTGCCGCTGATAGTCAACTCTCCGCGATACGGCTTTTTCAGGCTTGCCAGCAGCTTGAGCGTGGTGGTCTTGCCCGTGCCGTTTCCGCCGAGGAGCGCCAAAAATTCGCCTTTGCGGAGTTTTAGGGACAAGCCTTTGAGCACATCGGGCAGGTCTTTTTCATATTTGAACCAGAGTCCCTGTACCGACACGACAGTTTCCGCCTGCGGCACATGTTTGCTTCCTTCCGGGATGGGGGACAGTTTATGTGTTTTTGCATAATCCAGCAGCCAGTTCCGGCCGTCGCAGACGGAAACGGGGCAGCTTGTATCGGAATTCACGGCGCTCCAAATCCGCATGGCGGCCGGCATTGCCAAAAACATGGTGCTGCCGTTGGCCTTTAACTCGGCGCCCACTTCGGCAGGCGTACCGGTGCAAAGAAGCTGGCCCTTATCCATCACGGCCACGCGCGAGGCGAGACTGAACGCCTCTTCCAGCCGGTGCTCCGTCAGAATGACAGTTGTGCCCAACTCCCGGTTGAGTCTGCTGAGTGTGGCAAGAAAATCGGAAGCTGCAATGGGGTCAAGCTGGCTTGTCGGCTCGTCGAGAATCAAAACCTTTGGCTGCAGAACCATCACGGATGCAAGATTCAAAAGCTGCTTCTGCCCGCCGGACAGTTCCGTAACAGAGCGGTGAAACCACGTCTGGATCCCAAAGAAGCTTGCCATTTCTGCCACTTTGCGGCGAATTGTTGGTGTGTCATAGCCGAGAGACTCCAGTCCAAAGGCAAGTTCGTGCCAGACCTTGTCGGTTACGATCTGGTTTTCCGGACTCTGCTGGACAAACCCGATTTTCTCTGTCTGTTCGCGCTGCGATACCTTGTCCAAGGGTCTGCCCTCAAACAGAATCTCGCCGCTCCTGCGCCCGTGCGGGGCAAGCACAGGCTTCAGCTGCCGCAGAAGCGTCGATTTTCCGCAGCCGGACGGGCCGCAGAGTACCAGAAATTCCCCGGCATGGACAGACAGCGTGAGATCGGAAACGGCCTGCTTTTCCTGCTCCGGGTATGCAAAATTCAAGTGGTTGAGCGTGAAGAGTTCCATTGTCTGTCCTCCTTTCGGTCGAGAATGACTGGGGTGAGCACCAGTGCGAGATAAACAAGCAGAAAGCTTATGGTCAAGGGTGTCCACGGGGCGGCTTTGATCGTGGGATAGTACCGGAACGCTGTTCCGCCGGCAATCCATCCGGAGAGCAGATACGCGCCGCAGAAAACCAGCCATGCAAGGGCAGAACTGTCACGGCTGTCAAAGCGGTAGATCGAAAATGAGGTGCGCCCCGGCAGGCCGTAGCCGCGCGCACGCATGGAATCTGCCGTTTCAATCGCGTTTTCCAGGCTCCATGTGACCATAATGGAAAAAATCCGAATGGCATTTCCGACGCGGCGGAATACGCTGCCGGTTTTCGTGTCCCTTCCAATACATGTCTGCGCTTCTGATACGACTTGCAGCTGTGCCTTGAATTTCGGGATAAAGCGCAGCGCCATGGACAGAACGAGCGACAGGGCGGGGAGAATCCGGCCAAACAGGTAGACAAATTTATCCGAGGTTATGACCTCGTTGAAGCTGGAAAACCAGAGCACGACCGATGCCAGCATCACGGCAGCGGCCGCACCGTAGAGCATGGACTCCAGCGTCAGCGGGTTTCCGGAGGGAAGATACGTCAAAATCGTTGCGCCTTCGTGATTGAAAGCCGGATTGACAAGCGCGGCAAGCGCCGCCATGGGCAAAAGCCCCATGGCGGCGAACCGAACTGCTTTCCTGCCTTTGAGCAAGATGGCATATGCCAGCGCACCGGTCAGCGAGATCGCCAGATAAACCGGGTGCATCAGGCACATGGACAGCATCAGGACAAGCGTGAAATATAAAAAGCAGACAGTCGGGTGATACCCTGAAAAAGCGTCGCGGTTTCTCATGATTCCGCCCCTGCCGCAGCGCCGCCGCCGACATCTGCGCCGAGTTCACAGGTATAGACCCATTCGACCACGTCGCCATCCTGAAGCGTATATTGACTGCACCCGTAATTCGGAAACCAGCTGTTCACCGCGTACATCCAGCCGGATTCCGCGCCGCAGTCAAATTCGTAGAGATTTCCGATGCCTTCTATGTAAGCAGAGTGATAAACCGGTGTGTCGGAAAACTCCATATGGAGTTTTTTATCCCGGCAGACCTGCTGCAAAACGTCAAAGGCACTCTGGCCTGCCTGAAAGGAGACTTCCACCGGCTCCAGCAGCCAGCCATCCTCCGGTATCAGATCCGCCTTATCCGGGCTGCACAGATCCATATGTTCCAGAATGGAAGCGCAGGAAATGGAGACGGTGCAGCTGTAGGCCGGCCCGGCCTGCGGCGCTTCGCACCCGGTCAGAAGTACGGCTGTCAGCACCAGTGCAAGCAGCGCCCAAACGGCTGTCTGTTTGTTCGTTTTCCGGATTATCATTCAAATCAACTCCGCATGTCTTGTGTTGCTAGGATGTATCTGAAAGCCGGCCGGACGGCCGGTTTTCAGATGCACCCTAAAATGCAGCAGGCAGGGCTGCCCCCGAAGGGGGGCAGTCCTGTACTGCAAATTGGGGTTATGCGATCAGTCCATCACGTTTTCCACAAACCGGTGGAGAATCGCGGCGACCTGTGCTCTGGTTGCGTCGCCCTTCGGCATGAGTCTGCCGGAAGCGCCGTTGATCAGACCCTCCGAGACAGCCCAGCTGAGCGCCTCGCTGGCATAGCCGGAAACATTGCCTGCGTCGGAGAAGCTATCCAGTTTCGCGCCTGCATCGGTGTCCAGCTTCTTGTACTGCGCATAGCGGTACAGGATCGCGGCAAGCTGTTCACGCGTGACCTTTGCATCGGGGGAGAAGGATGTGCTGCCCGTGCCGGTGACGATGCCGTTGGCGGCTGCCCATGCGACGGCCTTTTCATAATACGAACCGGAAGACACATCGGAGAAGCTGCTGCTGCCGGTGCCGGCGGGTTCACCCTCGAGGCGGTAGAGAACCGTGACGAGCATTGCGCGCGTCATAGATGCGTTCGGGCTGAAACTTCTGCTGTCCGTGCCGGAGAACAGGCCGTTCTCGTAGACGAACATGACGTCGCTGTAGAACCAATCGGACGTGGAGACATCGGTGAACGGAAGCTTGGGCTTGGAGTCCGAAGCGGGCTTGGTGTTGTCAACAGCCGGCTTGATCGGTGTCGGAAGCGCGGCGGTCGTGACCGTAACGGTGTAGGATGCGGTGGTCACGCCGTCTTCAGCTGTGACAGTAAAGTACCAGACGTTTTTGATGTGTGTCAGAGCGCCGACGGTTGCGCGAGCATGGTTCGTGATGATTACGAAGCTGCTGGCTGTGACGTTCGTGCCGTAGGGAACGGTGACGGTGTACTCGTTATTCACACTGGTCTTAGCCTTAACGCCTGCAACGGTGATGCTTCTGACACCTGCGTCGTTGGACTTCGGCGCTTCAGTGAACGAAACGGTGACAGTGTAGGTCCTGGAGGTCACGCCGTCTTCAGCGGTAATGGTGAAGGACCAGACGTTTCCGTCATGCGTCAGAGCGCCGACGGTCGCGCCGGAGTCGCTCGTGACGATCACGAAGCTGTCCGCCGTAACGTCTGTGCCATAGGGAACGGTGACAGTGTAGGTGTTGTTTTCGCCTGCTGCTGCTTCGATGTCCGCGACAGTAACGCTTCTGACGCCCGCGTCATTGGACTTCGGCGCTGCTGTGACCGTGACGGGGAGCCACGGAGAGACAATATCGGTGTACTCGTCGCCGATTGCGGACAGAACATAGCTGCCTGCTGCTGCGAACGAGAGCGTGACCTGACCGTCTTCACCGATTGTTTTGCCCTCGACCGGCGTGAGCGTTCCATCTTCGCCGACTGTGCAGATCTGCAGATCTTCGGGATCAAGCGCTGCACCGTGCGTCTCACGGTCTTCCGGCTTCAGGCTGCCGCCGTAGGCGTACATATAGCCATCCATGCCGAGCGTGAAGTCCGTTCCGGCCTGAACTGTAAGCGTGTTGAGCCGGTTTCCATCCGCATCCGTGAACCAGGTATAATAGTCCATGTACATGCTGGTGTCCTGATAGAAGAAGAACTCAACGGTGCTGTCTTCTGCAATGGGCGCCTGGCTGATGGTGTAGCCGGTGTAGCCGTACTGCGTGTTGTATTCGCCGTTCTTGTCGCAGGGGAACTCGCCGTTGACCGCGAAACTGAACGCGGAGGTTTTTTCTCCGTTGACCGTGGTGATCGTGCCGTTGCTGACGACGAGATAATCGCTCTTGCTGTCCTTCGTGAAGTCCTCACCGAAGGTGAGTTCATGGTACTTGACGAGCACGTCCAGCGCGGAAACGCCGTCTGTGACATCATCAGCGTAGCCATAGCGTTCGGCGAGATCGCTGGAGACTTCCACGCGGGTCGGAACCATGATAAACATATTTTCTGCCTGCATGGAAATGGTCGCGTGGATCGTCTTGGCCTCTTTCACCGTGACCGTGACGGAGTAGGTCACGGCAGTGCCGTCCTCAGCGGTCACAGTAAACGTCCAGACGCCGTCCTCACCCTTGGCCGGGCCGGTAAGCGTGGCCTTGCTGTCGGAAAGTGTGATCTCGAAGCTGTCTGCCGTGACCTCCGTGCCTGCCGGAAGCGTTACGGAGAAGCTGTTTTCAGCCGTACCGGCTGCTGCAGAAACGCCTGCAACCTTGACAGATGTGACGCCCGCGTCGTCGGACTTGACTTCGCCGTAAACCACATTGATGGTGTAGGTGCGCTTGCCGTCGCTCGTTTCATTCATGGTGGGCCAGCTGTCGTCTGCACAGACGACGGTGATGACGCTGCCGTTTTCAATGGGGATCAGGGACGTGCGGGAATATTCGCGGCCCGTAGCCTGCGTGCCGAGATAGGCGCGGACCTGATAGTTCTTGTTTGCCGCCGTCGGTGTGACGAGCAGCGAGGTCGTGCCTTCCGGCACAGTCAGGGTGTAGGTGAAGGTGTCGCCGCTGAACTTGGGCGCCAGCTTACCTGCGCTGAACGTGAGCGCTTTGAGGCGGGTGTCGGAATTGTTCCAGCTGCCGCCAAGATCCTCAACGGTACGGGTGTACATGATGCGGATCTCGTCGCCCGCGCAGAGCGTGCCCTTTGCAACGGTAAATTCACCAAAGCCAAAGTTTGTGAACCAGTCGTTGAGTGTGCCCATCCAGCCGGACATGGTACCGCCGTCAAACGCCTTCAAGTTGTCAATGGAGGAGATGTAGTTGCTTTCCGCGCCGACGACGGTGTGGCCATCCAGTGCTTCCACAACGCAGCCCATCATGGTCGATTCGTCGGTCAGCTCGATCCAGGTGTCGGCCAGCGTGCCTTCCCACGCAGCGCCTTCCGCCTTCGGGAACGTGGTGTTCTCCACGATCACGCGGGCCATACCGGCCAGCGTCAGAACGCTGACATACGCCGTGTCGGAGCCGCCCTTGGAGGCGTCGTCCTTCACATAGGACAGCGTCAGTGTGTAGCTGCCTGCTGCAAGCTGCTTCTTGATGCTGCCGCTCTTCTCGCCGCTGACAGCGTCAGCCAGCGTTTCCGTGCTGCCGCCGTCGGCTGCGAGCGTGATGGTCAGTTTGTCATAGCCGTTTTCCGAGGAAACGCCGTAGCCGAAGCGCAGAACAGTGGGGGCGCTCAGCGTAAAGGCGAACGAGGTCGTGGAACTTGTCTTGTCCTGCTCCTGGTTGCTGCTCTCAAAGCGGTCCAGATCGGCATTGTAGACCCAGGGGTAATTGCCGTTGTCGGAAACGCTGATAGAGGTGACAGTCTGCTCGGGGTAGGAGACGTGGCCGAGGCGGTCGTCGTCCCAGACCGTGTAGGTTTCGCCGCAGACGGCGCAGACGTAGGTCTTATAGCCGGTGAAGACCTGCTCGGTGCCGTCCTTGGGCGTATGGCCCTTGACGGGAACGATGTCTTCCTTCGTTTCTGAGCAGCCGTCTCTGCGGCAGGTACGGACGATCTTGCCCGGCTGCGTGCAGGTGGGAGCCGTCAGGACACAGCTGTTGTCGCTGCCGTCCAGATCCTCGCAGAAGTCGTGGCCGAGCGCCGCGACATAGGCCGTGCGGTAGCTTGCACCGCAGTTTTTGCAGGTATAGCGGGTGTAGCCTTTCACCGTGCACAGTGCGGCAACAACCGTGCCCTCGCCGTTCGCCTCGTGGAAGGTCACGTCGCTCTGCCATCTGAGCGCGGGATAGCCGCCGCAGACCGGGCCGAACGCGTCGGACAGGTCGGCGTCCTTGAGGTCAGCTTCATTCAGCGCTTCGGCGTTCGCGTCCGCAGCCAGCGTGTTCAGATAATAGCACTTGGAGATCTCGGAGGAAGCAGTGTCAACCGTGCCGAATACGGCGCTGCCCGCTTCGCCGGTGGAGTAGCAGCTGGAGATGGTGATTTTCCCCTGCACAGTGCCGCTCCAGTTCACATTGCCCTTGACCTCGCCCGCGATGCCGCCGGAGGCCGTGCCGGAGATCTTGCCGGTGTTGTAGCAGCTTGTAACAGTCATTTCGCTGCTGGTGCCGCCGATGATGCCGCCGGCCTTGCTGCCGGTCGCGGAAATTTCTGCGGTGTTATAGCAGCCGGTGATGGTCGAGCCGTTGCCGACTGTGCCGCCGATAATGCCGCCGACGCTGCTGCCGCCGGTGACAGCGCCGAAGTTCGCGCAGTTCTCGATCACGGCGTTCTGATAGGTGTATCCCACAAGACCGCCGACGTTGTTGCCGGTAGAGGTAATGACTGCGTAGTTGAAGCAGTTCGCAATTTTCGGAGCAGTGCCGCTGGCATAGCCGGCGATCGCGCCTGCGTTGCCCTTGCCGGAAACTGCGCCGCGGATGGTCAGATCATGGATGTAGGAATTCGAGCCGATCTGCGCAAACAGGCCAGCCGTGGCGTTCAGGCCGGTGATCTCGAAGCTTGCGCCGTCAAGCGTGACCTTCTTGCTGAAGCTGATGTTCAGCCATGCGTATTTGCCGAGGTTGATATTGGCCGTCAGAACGCCCGTAACGTCCGCGTCCTTGCTCTTCGCAACGAACCATGCCAGCTCCGCGCCGGTACCGATCTGGTAAACGCCGTTTTCGTCGGTCTGCGGTTCGGTCTGCGTCTTGCCGTCCCATGCGCCCGCTGCGGTTGCCTGCAGGGTGATGGTGAATTCGTTGGAGCCTTCCACCGTCATGGTGACGCTGCCAGTGGCGTATTCAACGCCAGCGCCGGAAACGGTGTAGAAGTATTCCTCGGCATAAGCCTTGAACGTGCCGTCTTCCGCGACCGCAATGCCGTTGCCTGCGCTGTCCTTCAGCGTGACGGTCAGATCCTTGCGGTCAATGGACGTGCCGTTCTGATCCTGGAAAATCAGCTTGCCGGTCAGGAAGTCAAGCTTTACGACCGGGATCGTGATCTCCGGCAGACGGCTGAGAATGCCTGCCGTCTTGGGCGCGTCGAAGCCGGGATTCGTGCCCACAGCATAGGTGATGCCGCGGTGCGTCGGAACGCCGGGCCAGCCCGCCTGCTTGATCGCGCCGCTCAGCGTGTAGGTCTCCTCAGCCCAGAACTTCGGGATGGTGACAGTCAGCTTCTGCCGCTCAGAGTTGCCGCTGAAGTCATAAACGCCGAAGTTTCCGCCGGGATCACTCTTGAAGAAGGTGCCATCCGGGCCCTGCATATACAGGGAGAAGTTGAAGTTATACGCGCCGGAAAGCTTTTCCTTGGGGCTGATCAGGTTGGAGAACTGGATCGTGACGGAATCGCCCGGCTTGATGGCAGCCAGCTCTTCCTGCGTCAGCTCCGTGCCCTCCGCGTTGACAAACTTGTAGCTCACGCCGCGTGCCGTCACGACCTGATAGGTCGAAAGGCCGCCCTTCGTGACCTTGATGATATTGCGGCCGGTGATCAGACCGCTGACGGTCACAGTGCCGTCTTCAGCGGTTGTGACGCCAGTGTTTGTGAAGCCGCCGGAATACGTCATAGACGCAGCGGTCACGGTGGGGCGCAGGACGCTCACGGTGCAGCTCGCTTCGGGCTTGAAGCTGTAACTTGCACCCTCTGTTCCAGTGTAGAACAGAATGTCATGCTCCGCATCGAGTTGCCGCGCCTCATCCTTCTCGATGACCGCGTCCATGCGGTCAAGATTCATATTGGTCTGGATGGCGCTGCCGTCCGCGCCGACATTCACGACAAACACGCCCGTCAACTCCGGCCAGATGGCGGAGAAGCGATGTGAGGCCGTGCTGGTCTGGCCAACCATATGGGTCATTGCGTCATAGGTTACGAGCACGATTGCCGTGCCCTCGTGCTTGGCCTCCATCACAGCGACGTTGCTGTTCAGCGCGTTCGGCGTGATGGTCACGACGTCGCTGGCATTGCCGTTCACATCGATGACCTGATAGTGCATCTCCGGCAGCGCGACCTTGGCGTTCATAAAGCTTTCGATCGCAAACCAGTTGCGGAAGGAGTTGAGTTCAAACGTCTCGCCAACGGCCATGTTTTTATAGCCCTTGGTGTTGATGTTCAGGTAAATGCCCGCGCGGTCATAGATGTTGTTTTCAAAATGATAGATCGTGTCCTTGTTGAAATCACCGCTCAGGCCGAGATCCTCTTCCGTGACCGTGTACGCTGCGTCGGCGCTCAGTCTGATGTAGTTCCAGTATGTTGCACCCTGCGGATGGCGGACACGGTAGAAGTAATCCGTGTTCTTGTCGAGATGGAACGTGGCCGTGCCGTCCTCGACGGAACGCGCGAACGGCTCAAGGAAGCTGAACACATAGTATTTTGCGAGCGTACCGGCGTCGATGGTCGAGCCCTTCGGCGCTGTGACCGTGACCGTGACGAATTCCTTGCAGGTCAGGCTGAGGCTGTCGTTCATCGTCGGGGTCTTGGAAGCGGTAGCCGGGTTGTAGTTCGGATGCGTTTCCGCGTTCGGCGTGGCTGTCACGCTGACCGTATCGCCAACGACAAACAGGCAGCTCAGTCTGGTGCTTTCCCATGCCTGCCCCTTGCCGTCCACGGTAGAGCCGAGTTCCGCACTGCGCTCGACGCCGGAGGCGTCGGTCACGCGCAGCGAGAGTGTATAGTCCGTATCCTTGACCCACTTGCTGGGGCTGACGGAGATCTGGTACATCCGCTGCAGCTTGAAGTTGTTGTTCTCACTGCTGACGTTGATGGACACGCCGCCGTTGCAGTCGCCGTTTGTGTCGTAACCGTCGGCCCAGTAAGCGCCGGGCGCAAGGTCGATGGTATACGCGCCGTCTGCGGCTTCCTTCGCGGCCAGCAGATCGTCCGCGCCCTTCACGCCGTCCATGTAGGTATACAGCTTCAGGGACTTGACCTGTGCGTCGTGCATACCGGACAGTGTGACGCTGACATCGCCCTCTGCTGCCAGAACGCCTGTGGGCAGCAGGCTCAGCAGCATCACAAACACGAGCAGCAGACTCAGAATTCGTTTCTTCATACATTTTTCCTCCAGAATCAAAATATCTATCGTGAGCCCCTTATAATGTAGGGGCGGAAACAGGGAGCGCAGACGGCTTTTGGAGAAACGAAAACCCGCCATTTTTCAAAATGGCGGGCGGATCTCTGTAGAAACAAAAAAACGCTGCTTTTCTTGTGAGGAAAAACGGCGCACATGTCCCGAATGCTACAGGCAGAGCTCGTCCCACGCATTCATCCTTTTCGCCGCAATATGCGGCGCTGACAGCAGTTCTTCTGACTTGCACTTTGGAAACAGAATCTCTGTTTCCGCGCCCGTTTCCTGTCTTCTCGCGGTTCAATCCGCAATGACTGGCTTTCGCCCAGACAGCTTTTTGCTGCTTCGGAACGGTCTTGTGCGCACAGCTCCGGTCGAGTGGTTTTCCCTTTCTCTTACGCCAAAGCCTGCCCAGCGGCATGCCTTGGTTACTGTACATCGGATGGCAATATGAAATTGTGCGTCAGTTGACGCTGGAAAAAGCAAAATCTTGTGCTTTTCCGTCTGCTACTATACACGATATGGGCGTAATTTGCAAGCGATTTGAAAAAAATATGCCGCATTTGTTCCAGCCTCTTGAAAAAAGCCGAAGCTTGTGTCAAAATAAAGAAAACCGCTGCGGCGGCTTTTCAGCAGGATGCTGGTTAGATAAAACTAACTGGCAGATACGGAGGAATCCATGAAATACCATATTGAAAAAACACCGTGCAGGAAACGCTCGTTATTCCGCTCTACGGGCGGAAAATGTGCTCGGAATTATATCCGAATCTCTACCGTGACGAGACGGCCCTGCGCCTGATCAATCAGATCGATTACGATTTTTCACTTCTGTCCAAAAAATCAAAGAGCCTCATGCAGCAGTTCGGCTTTCTGGAGGCCGCCATGCGCCAAAACGACCTTGCGTGGGAGGTGCGGGACTATCTGCGCCGGCATCCGAACGCAGCGGTTGTCAACCTCGGCTGCGGACTGGACGATACGGGCCGCAGCTGCGATAACGGAACGTGTAAAATCTACAATCTAGACTTTTCCGGCGTGATTGCCGTGCGCGACGCACTCCTGCCCGCAGGGGATCAGGAGGAAAACATCGCCTGCGACCTGAACGACACATCGTGGTTCCGCCGCATCGACGCGTCGGGCGGCGCGGTATTCTTTGCCGCGGGCGTATTCTACTATTTCCTGACGGAGCAGGTCAGAGCGCTCGTACAGGCCATGACGAAAGCGTTCCCCGGCAGCAGGCTGGTCTTCGACGCGGCAAATCAAAAGGCGGTGCGCCTGATGCTCAAAACTTGGATCAAAACCGCTGAAATTCAGGATGTCGGCGCATATTTCGCTGTTTCCGATGCGAAAAAGGAACTTTCCGGCTGGTCGCCGCGCCTGCGCGTGTCGAGCCGGGGCTATATGCTGGGCTATCAGAGTCTGGATGACCCGTCGGTTCCCGGCTTTTATCGGTTTCTTGCAAAAGTCGGCGACGGCATGATGCGCATGCAGATCGTTCAGCTGGAATTTGCGGAAGGAGAGAAGAAGCTATGAAATATACAGGGATGCCCATGGGGATGTGGGCGCTGTTCGCCGGTTCGTTCCGGAGGGAACTGACCGCCGTTTTCGGCTATGATGCGGCTGCGGCCAAAGAAATTACGAAAAACGCAAAGCCGCGCTACCGGAAGATCATTGCCGGTCTGCCGGAATTTGAAAAGGCTGACCGCTTCAAAATGAACATCGTGAACTGTGCGATGCTGTGCGCGTTCGTCCTCAGCATGCCGCAGCGCCCGGACGTGCAGCGTCTGACGGATTACTATGCAAAGTCTATGATAACCGCACCCATGCGCTGGTTCTGCCGCAAGAGCGGGAAAAACAAGTTCTCCGAAAAGGATCTTGCCTCCATGCGTGCGACCGCAGCCCTACGCGCTGCCGACCGCAACCCCTATTCGTGGAACATGGAACTGTTTGAATATCCGGACGGCAGCGGCTATGAGGCGCGCTTTGACCGCTGCGGCATCTGTACGCTGATGCAGGAGTTGGGTCTGTACGACCTGACATCTGCTATGTGCCGCTTGGACTACACCATGAGCGATGCCGGCGGTGCGTCCGACTTCGTGCGCGAATATACCCTTGCCTCCGGTGGCCCCTACTGCGACTGCGGCTATCACCGCAAAAAGTAACTGCCGCCTCTCCACGGAACAAGGAAAAATTCGTACTGCACTTACCCGTTTCGTCATAGGGGGCAATGCCCACTCGGCTTGTTGGGGAGTAACGAATTTGCCGAAGACTACCGTAAAATCGGTACGTTTTGCCGGACCAATGTGGGAATCAGCCCCTACAACCGAAGATGCAAGTACATACAGATTCACCGAAAATCAACGTGAAGTCTGCAACACTCTGCTGCACAACCTCTCCGGCTCGACTTCACCGATACCACCGCCCCTTCGCAACGGGGCGGCTTTTTTTCGTATTTTGTGTTTAAGACTCCAGTAGTATTGACAACAAAATAAGACTGTGGTATTATATATGCGTGGCCACTACTGGAGTCTTATGAAAAGAGGTATGTATATGGACATCAAATTATTTGACTCTGAACTGAAGGTGATGGACGTGATCTGGCGCGAGGGGGATACCCCCGCCAAGGAGATCGCGCGGCAGCTGACAAATGAATTGGGCTGGAATGTCAATACGACTTATACGCTCATCAAGCGCTGCATGAAAAAGGGTGCGATCGAGCGCAGTGAGCCGGGCTTTCTGTGCCATGCGCTGATCCCGAAATCAGCGGTGCAGGAGGCGGAGACGGATGAACTCATCAACAAGGTCTATGACGGTTCTGCCGACAAGCTGTTCGCCGCGCTGCTGGGCAGAAAAAAACTCTCCGCCGAGCAGATCGAGCGGCTTCGGCAGATCGTCGGGGAACTGGAATGAGGTGCCCGGTATGAGCCTTCTGCAAATGAGCGTCACGGGCGGCGTCATGATCCTTGCAATTACGGTCCTCCGTGCGCTGGCGATGAACCATGTGCCGAAAAAGACGTTCCTGGCGCTTTGGGGCGCGGCGCTGCTGCGGCTGGTGCTGCCGGTCTCGCTGTCCTCTACCCTGAGCATCTATTCACTGCTAGGGCAGAAGACAGCCTTGAACGTGGTAGACGTGCCCGCAGCGGCAACTCCGGCCCTTTTGCCGGGGCAGGCTGTCGCTGCCCTGCCGCAGATAGACGCTGCACCGGTGCAGACAATCTCCGTATGGAGCATTGTATGGATTGCCGGGGTGGTTCTCTGCGCAGCCTTTTTCGCGGCGGTTTACTGGAAATGCTGCCGGGAGTTCCGCATGTCTTTTCCAGTGGACAATGATGCGTCCCGGCAGTGGCTGCAAACGCATCCGCTGCGGCGCGGGATCTGCATCCGGCAGTCTGACCAGATTTCGTCGCCCCTGACCTTCGGCGTCCTGCACCCGGTCATTCTGATGCCCAAAAAGACAGATTGGAACGACGAAACGGCGCTGCAATACGTTTTGGAGCACGAATTTGTACACATCCGGCGGTTCGACGCGGTTTCCAAGCTGCTTCTGATCGCGGCTGCATGTGTACACTGGTTCAATCCGCTGGTTTGGGTCATGTATGTGCTGGCAAACCGGGACATGGAGTTGTCCTGCGATGAATCCGTTGTTCGCCGTTTCGGCAGCGACGCAAGAGCCTCCTATGCAAATATTCTGATTAGCATGGAAGAAACAAGAAGCGGCTTCGCGCCGCTCTGCAATCACTTCAGCAGAAATGCGATTGAAGAAAGGATCACAGCAATTATGAAAACGAAAAAAATTACAGTCATGTCTCTGCTTCTGGCAGCACTGCTCGTAGCCGGAACGGTAACGGTTTTTGCAACCTCAGCGAAAACAGAGGAACCCAGTGTGCCGGTCAAGGGGACAGGCGCAGTTGTGGAACAAAACAGCGCGGCTGGCTCCGGCGGCTCTGTGGCCGTCGAAACCGGCGAACCGCTGGAGCCGAGCGCGGAATATGCTGCCGCCGGCATTCGCAGACAGGAAACCATGTGGTACTATCAGAAGCAGCCCATCGCCATGATTTACGACGACAACGGCGGTATTTATATGGATGGGGAAGCCGCGGACGGCATTTATCTGCATATCATACGGGGCAGCCGCAGCAGTATTTCAGAGGTAACCATCGTCACAAAGCAGCAGTGCCGTGAACTGGCGGATCGTTACATGAACGCTATAGAGCCCGAGTCCGCAGAAAACACGCTCATGTCCTACGTCGATCCGTCGGACGGCAAAACGTATTACAGCTTCGATGGCAGCAAGACCTTTGAGCCGATGACGGACGCGGAATTTGAAGCGCGTTTCCCGACACCGGACGTCGAATGGTGGACGTATGACGAATACAAGGCATGGCTCGACAACGAAAAGGTGCAGCTGCAAAGCCTGCTCGGCGAAGAGGCATGGACAAGCAGCGACGGCAGCTTCATCTGGACACAGGAGAAGATCGACGAGACGATTGCGCTGTATGAAGGCATTCTGGAAGACATGAAAAACGGCGTCATGTACTCCAAAAACGTGGACGGTCAGGACGACGTGCTGCTGAGTTATAACCCTGCCGATATCAGCACGTCGGCAGACTGACGTACAAAAGGCTCCATTTGGTGTCTTGGAAACGCCAAGCCGCCCCTGTTGCGCTATGCACAGCAAGGGGCGGCTTTTGTTTGCTTTGATTATTTGAAAGCGGCTGCTCGTGCCTGCTCGGACGGGTAGCAGAGGCATGCTTCCGGGCGGAGGTCAAGGCGGATGGTCTGACCCGGTTCTGCGGGCGCGTTCTTGGGCAGCGCGGTACGGAGCAGCGGGGTGTTCTGATGCTCCGGGCGCAGGAGGACGATCGACGCATCCAAATCGCGGATTACGCGGGAGACAACGGCGCTGTAAGGCCCTGTGTGCAGCGTGACTGCGCTGTCCGGGACAGCGATAGTAACCTGCTCTGTTTCTGCCTGCAGCGGCAGTGTGAGCGCCCAGCCGTCCAGTTGGACGCCCTCTGCGCAGCGGTGCGCCGGAAGAAAATTGCGGCAGCCGGCCAGCCGTGCAGCGTCCTGTGTTGCAGGATGGAGAACCAGCGCCTGCATATCCGTTACTGCACCGGAACGGCCATTTTCCATGACGCAGACTGTTTTGCAGTTGCGATAGCATTCACCGAGATCATGGCTGACCCACGGAATCGGGCCGGGAAAGTCCGCAAGCAGATCGGCTAACTCCAACTCCAGATTCCACTTGAGAAACGTATCCAGTGCGGAAAACGGCTCGTCAAGCATAATCACGCGCGGTTCCGAGGCCAGAATACGCGCCAGCGCGACGCGCCGCTGCTGCGGCGTGAGATCAATGTGCTTTTCACTGTCAAACAGTGTCTCGCCGTCGAGGACAATGCGGCCACTGTCCGGTGTCATGATGCCCGCAATGCAGCGCAGCGTCACACTCTTTCCACAGCCGGATGCGCCGAGCAGAGCCATAGTGCCGCTGCTTGCTTCAAATTTGGAGCGGAGCATAAAATTCCCCAGCCTTTTTTCAATATCTACGAGCAAACTCATGCGCACTGCCTCCTTTTCCGGCCTGCCGCCGATAAACTCTTCTTTTCCAGCATGTTTACAACCAGCAGAATGATAGCGGAAATTCCAACGTTCACCATGACCCATTTGAGAGCCAATTCGTCGTTGTTGATCTGCCAAAGCTGATAGACCGTGGTGGAAACGGTTGCGGTTTTGCCGGGCGTGTAGCCTGCAATCATGCTTGTTGCGCCGTACTCGCCGAGCGCACGGGCAAATGCCAGCACCGCGCCTGCCAGAACGCCCTGACGGCAGTAGGGCATGCGGATGTGCCAGAAAATATAGGTGTTGGACAGACCGAGCGTCTGGCCTGCATAGGCCAGCGTCTCGTCAAAGGCTTCAAACGCGCCGCGTACTGTGCGGTACATCAGCGGGAACACGACCACGACTGTGGCGAAAATGGCTGACCACCAGGTCATCACCAGCCGGATACCGAACGTCTCCAGCACCCACGCGCCAATCAGGCGCTTCGGGCCCAGGACGCGCAGCAGAAGATACCCAACAACCGTGGGCGGCAATACCAGCGGAAGTGTAAGAAATACGTCTAAAACGCCTTTGACCAGACGCGGGAGTTTTGCAATGTAATACGCTGCGGCAATGCCCGCAAAGAACACGACCACCGCGCTGATGGCGGCGATGCGCAGAGAGTTAACAAGCGGATATAGATGCTCCTTACCCATGCTCAGAAGCAAGGGGATGTCTGCCTCAGTCACAACATGACCCTTGCGGAAGCGGGCGTCCTTGTACTTATCCTTGACGATCTGTGTCATATCATGGCAGAGTACCTGCCCAACTGCATCTTCTGTCCGGATCAGCTTCCTGTCCGATATGCCTCCCGCTCTCCGTTTTCGATATTTTATCATTTCGGCATGTGCCAATTCAAACCCACTGTCCGATATTGTCGGATTTTCTGTCGGCCTTATCGGATATTCTTGACGAAGAACAACGAACACGGTATGATAGACAAGAAAAGAAAGGACGATCTGACATGCTGGATGGAAACATCATTCTGTCTGTCGCCAAGGCGATGGAACTGCTGCAGCTGCTCAATCAGGCGGCAAAGCCTATGCCGCTGACGGAACTGGTACAAAAGAGCGGCTATCCCAAAAGTACCGTGTTTGGCCTGCTTGCCACAATGCGTGCCTACGACGTTGTGACACAGACGGCGGATGGGAAATATGCGCTTGGCCTGCGGCTGTTTGAATTTGGACGTCAGGTGGAACGTTCGTGGGACATTTCGATCGTGGCGCGGCCCTATATGGAACTGCTGGCACAGCAGGCCAATGCGTCCGTGATGCTGTCAATCTGTGAAGGCACGTCTGTCATCACGCTCGATCAGGTCGAGGCGCGGGACAAGCTTCGCATTGTCTCCGATGTTGGTGCGCGGCTTCCCATTTACTGCACCTCACAGGGGAAGGTCTTTCTGGCAAGCCGCCCGCCGCAGGAGGCTGAGTGCCTGCTCCGGCGTCTCTCGCTGGCGCCTTTTACGCCGTATACCGTGACGGATGTGCAGGAACTGATGCAGGAACTGGATGCGTGCCGTGCAAACGGCTACGCGATTGAAAATGGCGAGTATAAGATCGGCCTGCGCTCCATTTCTGCGCCGGTCTATACTGTCGAGGGTGAGGTGTGGTATACTGTCAGCGTGATCGGCATGTTCCGCAGTGTCCATTCAGACGAATTTCAGGTCGCCGTCAACTGCGTGCAGGACACTGCCCGCATGATTTCGACGGCGCTGGGCTATCAAAAGCAGGAGGAACCGATATGAGTTACACAGCAGCAGTCATTACCGTCAGCGACCTTGGCAGCCAGGGACTTCGGCAGGATACCAGTGGCCCCGCCGTCTGCGCGATGCTGGAAGGGATGGGTTTTTCTGTCGTGCATACCGCCATGCTCCCGGATGAGGCGGAGCAGATCAGCGCGGAACTTCGTGCGTGCGCGGACGAAAAAAAGATCGGCCTTATCGTGACCACCGGCGGCACCGGGCTTTCCCCGCGCGACGTGACCCCGGAGGCGACGCTTGCTGTGCTCGACCGCGAGATCCGCGCTATTCCGGTCGCCATGTGGGTCGAGGGTCTGAAAGCCACGCCCCGCGCCATGCTTTCGCGCGCTGTAGCCGGAACGCGCGGCAGCAGTCTGATCCTGAATCTTCCCGGTTCAGAAAAGGCTGCGCGGGAGAATCTCTCCGCCGTTCTCGGTGCGCTTGAACACGCCATGCACATGCTAGCCGCCGAAGGCCACGGCTGAGCTGTCCCCCCAAGGCTTCTCCCTACAGGGTGCTGCGCATATTTTGGAGTGCTCCAAACGATGCTTTGTTGCTGCGCGGCTTTTCTTTTTTCTCTGTACAACCGCGATGGGTTCTGTTATAATATAAAAGATTATGACAGGATAAAGGGTGACACGCATGAAATTTTTGATCGATCTGATCTCCGAGCAGCTGGCAGGTGCATTTGAGCGGGCTGGGTTTGACGCGGCCTATGGCAAAGCGACGCTTTCCAACCGCCCGGATCTCTGTGAATACCAGTGCAACGGTGCGTTGGCAGCGGCAAAGCAGTATCATAAGGCTCCCATCCAGATCGCAAATGCGGTTCTGGACGCGCTGGGCGAAAATGAGTTGTTTTCCAGCGCCGAGGCCGTCATGCCTGGCTTTTTGAACCTGAAGATTTCCGAAGACTATCTGGCTTCCTATCTGCGCGAAATGGCGCAGGCCCCGCACTACGGCGCGCAGGACGATCCTGCTGCCTGCACCATCGTTCTGGACTACGGCGGGCCGAACGTCGCAAAGCCCCTGCACGTCGGACACCTGCGCAGCGCCATCATCGGTGAATCACTCAAGCGTATTTACCGGTTTTTCGGCAATCATGTGATCGGCGATATCCATCTGGGCGACTGGGGCTTGCAGATGGGGCTCATCATGGCGCAGCTTCAGGATGAAAAGCCGGGGCTTCCGTACTTCAACCCGGACTATACCGGCGAATATCCAGCCGAAGCGCCGTTTACAATCTCGGAACTTGAGCGCATCTATCCGGCAGCCAGCGCCCGCAGCAAGGAGGACGAAGCCTTTGCGGCCCGCGCGCATGAGGAGACGTTCCGCCTCCAGCATGGTGAACGGGGGGAACGTGCGCTTTGGCAGCACATTCTGCGCGTGTCCGTTGAAGATCTCAAACGCAACTATGATAATCTCGGCGTCAGCTTCGACGTATGGCTCGGCGAAAGCGACGCGCAGAAATACATCCCGCAGATGCTCGAGACGGTCAAGTCCAAGGGCCTCTGCGTGGAGTCCGAGGGTGCGCTGGTCGTGCCGGTGCAGGAGGAGACGGACGCAAAGGAGGTTCCGCCCTGCATTCTCGTCAAGTCCGACGGCGCGACGCTCTATGCCACAACCGATCTCGCTACTATTGTTCAGCGTGAACAGGATTATCACCCGCAGAAATACATGTATCTGACCGATAAGCGGCAGAATCTGCATTTTGAGCAGGTCTTCCGCGTGGCAAAAAAGGCCGGACTCGTTGGCGCGGATACGCAGCTTGGGCATATCGGCTTCGGCACGATGAACGGCAAAGACGGCAAGCCTTTCAAGACCCGCGCGGGCGGCGTCATGCGGTTGGAAACGCTGATTGCAGATGTGACGGACTATGTGACCAATAAGATCAAGGAGAACCAGACGGTTTCCGATGAAGAACTGTCGCAGACGGCCAAGTGCATCGCCATGGCGGCACTCAAATACGGCGATCTCAGCAACATGCCGACGAAGGATTATGTGTTCGATCTCGACCGCTTTTCGTCGTTCGAGGGCAACACCGGCCCGTATATTCTCTACACCATCGTGCGCATCAAGTCCATTCTTGCCAAATACGGCAAGCCTGTCTCGGGTGCGCAGCTGCTGCCGCCGGAAAGTGCGGAGCAGAAGCAGCTGATGCTGGTGCTCAGCCGTATGGCCGACGCACTCTGGACGGCCTACCGCGATTCCGCGCCGAACGCCATCTGTGCGTATATCTACGAGTTGGCGACAGCGGCAAATAAGTTCTATCACGATGTCAAGATCCTGACTGAGCCGGACGCAGCCAAACAGGCCAGCTATGCCGCGCTCATCGATCTGACACGGGGCGTTCTGGAGACGTGCATTGATCTGCTCGGCTTCTCCGCACCGGAAAGAATGTAACAAAAAGAAACATCGCCCCGCGTTCCGAACCGGAACGCGGGGCGATGTTTCTTTTGATGCGGCGTAAACTCAGAATTTAATACATTTTTGCGCCCGCGGGGATATGCGGATCGAGCATCAGAAGATGAAGCTTTTCCACGCCCTCCTCGTGGTGAACCGCCGAGATCAGCATGCCGCAGGAGCCGAAACTTCCTTGGAGACCTTCTTGTCAGAGTCCAACGGCTTCATTGTCGGGATTTTCGTGACCAGCCTTAGATAAGCTCCGCTTAGCGTCTAT
>ERZ773235.596-NODE-596-length-46038-cov-8.680121_pt1 | contig 46038 bp, 44 predicted proteins | sample MGYA00580522_ERZ773235 | MGnify/ENA primary metagenome ERZ773235 (study PRJEB29015, sample SAMEA2737797) | human gut metagenome | biome: human gut; feature: human-associated habitat; material: faeces | place: China | collected 2012 ...
TCTCTATTAAATAATATACTAATAAATAAAATAATAATTAATAAATAACGCAATACAAGATAATTGTACAATGGAATGATAATAATTGTTGCAATTATAAATAATATTGAAATGCCAATTATTGCTTTATCATTATAATATTTTTCTTTAATTTTATGTTTTTTCAAAACCTTATTCATAAATATATAATGCCCTAAAGCATATAATACATAACTTACTAATGTAGTATATCCTGCTGCAATATATCCATATTTTTTTATAAAAATAAAATTTAGCAATATATTTACTATTGCAGATATTGTAGAAGCAAATGTTACAAATTTAGTTTCAGAATAATAATATTCAATGTTGGCAAATAAATTAAATAAATAAGTTAAATAAACACTTGCAGAAACTGATGGAATGATATAAATTGCCTCATAATACTCACTTGGTGCAAATATTTTAACCGCTTCCGGAGCAAACAAAATCAATATAAAATTTAAAATAGCAATTAATAAAGTTAAACCAGTAACGCTTTCTTTTAACTTATTAATACCTTTTCCTTCTTTAATTACTTTATATGTAAGTGGTGTTAAAGATTTAAATATTGCATCATTAACAATAAGTAATAATGATGATAAACTATATGCAAGACTATATATACCAGCTTTAGAAGGCCCACATATATCATTAATCATAATTCGATCAAAACGTGTTAATATTTGAGTCGATAAAAAATGCGGTATCAATGGAATACAATATAAAAAGATAAATTTTGCATACTCAGGTTTAAGTAATTTATTAGATTTTTTAAAATTTAGAAAATAACAAATTAAACCTATTGCAACATTTATAAAAGCAGTTCCATAAATTCTTCCTAAACCATTGTTATTAGGCATTGCAAAAATTAAAATAATACTTATTATAGGGCCAATAATTCCAATAATAATTGAATATATTGTTACCATTTTATATTTAAAATCCATTCTTTCTTTAGCAGCCCACAAACTAAAAGAAGAAAAAAATAACATATCAAAAAACATTACAACTATAACCGGAAAACTAAAGTCAACAATTTTTACAAAAAATAGATGAATAATAGAATAAATGATAAAAATTAAAATACTTAAAATTGATATAACAGTTTGTGCACTTGAAATAAAATTTTCACGATCATCACTATATTTTGTTAAACCAGTATATGTAGCATAATTAAAAACATTTAATGAAATAAATATTATAAATATTTCATGCCAGGATTGATAAATTGTATATTGTGCATATTGTTTTGTTGATAAAATTCTTGTAAATATAGGAGTTGAAATTACACTTATACCTTTTTGAATCATACTAGCTACAAATGCCCATATTGTTGCTTTTGTAGCTAGTGATAAATTCAAATATTTACATTTTATCTTATCAATCATCATTATCACTACCCAAAACATTCATAATTAAAATAACTATTTTTTTTATTCTTCTAACATTTTTATAAATGAATGTTTTAATCTTTTTTATTTTTTTATTATTAATATTATTCAAATCTAAATCATAAATCCAAGCAAATCTAATATCTTTTTTTAAATTTGGATGCAAATTAAATTCATTTTGTATTGTAGTCCAATATGCTTTATCAGAAGTTGTAAAAATAATTCTATTTTTCAAATCATTTTCCATTTTTTTAAAATTCTTTTCAGTTAAATTAAATCCAACTTTTTTAACATCAAAATCTTTTGCACAAAAATTCATTATTGTTCGATAACACTTTTCACAACTACAACAATTTTCTACTCTATAATCTTCATAACATACACGCAATTTGATTTTTTTGTTATAATTATTTATAAAATTTACCACATTTTGACTTTTTGCATTTCTATCTAATTCAAATCCATCATGAAATATTTTGGTATTTGATAAAATAACTCTGTTGTCAATTGTAGGATCGGAAGCACATGGCACTAAAGATTCTTTAGTATATGATGCTGCTATATAAATTAAATCTAATTTTTCTATATATGCAATAGGAGCAGCATGTGATATTATTGCTATTCCGTGTTGAAATCCATGCCAATAATTATCTTTTACCTGTTCATAGAAATACTTTGTAACAACTTTTTCTTTAATTATTGTTCTAAATTCAGATTTTATAAAAGTAATATCTAAATTAAAATCCTTAGCAACATTACTCAAATATGCTTTAACCTTTTTCAAAACTTTTTTATAATATGTAGATAAATCGGAGCCTTGAATATTGATTAATAGTGGTTTTTCTTCATAATGTGTAATTAAAGTTGATGTTGCGTCTAAACCTCCACTAAAAAATAAACCCTTTTTTGTTCCTGAATAATAATTTTTTTCTTTATTATTAACAATAATTTTCCCTAAAAATTCTAATTGTGGATACATTTTTATATATGCTTTTTTTATTTCATCGATTGATTCATAAAAGTTATAATCTAAACTATCTATATAAAGTTCTGCATTGAAAAGCCATACAATTGGTAAAACATTTGCAACAAAAGGTATTGCTAATATCCCAATGGGAACTGAAGACAAATCATATTCATATTTTATTGAATATTTATTTTTATTTTTAAAATATTTTTTTAAATTTCCTTCTATAGAATAATTATATATAATCTTTTTTTGCTGAACATCAATTTTATTTAAAATTATTTTATTCATGTTTTTCCTCCATAAATTGTGATTTCCATTCTTCTATTGCTTTTATATTAATTTTAACATTTGTTTCAAATTCAGAATTTATCATTTTCGATAAATTTTCTATATTATTTCTCTCAATTGTATTTAGTGAATATGTTTTTGACATGTCTCTTGCCCTATTATCTATTGAAATTATGATACTTCTTACTTTATGACGCAATGCATAAATACCTGCATGAAGTCTTGTACCAACATAATCAATATTTTTTTTATTTAAAACATTTTCATAAGCTTGTAAATTTGGATTAATCAATTCAATGTCATTTATGTTCTCAAAACTATTAAAATATTCATAATCTTCAGATCCTTGAACCCAAAAATAAATTTTTTTATAGTTTTCCTTTAAAATATTAATCAATTTTTGATCATTCTCTCTATCTTTATCATAAAAAGTTAAAGTAAATATTACATTATCTGATTTTTTTGTTGGAATTAATTTGCAAAATTCTTCCGTTAATTTCCAAGTTGTTGGACAACCTGTATTAATTGCTTTATATCCTAACTTTTTGAATGTTTCCATAGTTCTATTATCCCTGGTTGAATGAATAAACTTTTTCGAAAAAATTTTTTTATATATGTATTTTGTATAAAAATCCATATGTTTTGCATTCATATCCATACCAACACCAATTGTTATACTATCTTTATAATATTTTATATTAAATATATTAATATTCCAATCTGGAGATATTCTAAGAAGACTCTCCTTTATTGTATTTGCACCACAAATAAATTTATTTTTTGAATTGTCACATGCTCTAGACATCATATTTCTTCTAAAATTTTGATAACATCTAGCAATAGGTGTATGTGTAGAAAAATGAGTAAGATACTTTTTATTAAAATAAAAATCCATTTCCTCCATAATGCACTGCATAATTATATAATCACCTAAATTTTGAGTACCTTCCGCAACATCAAATAAAACTAAATTTTCCATTTTACCATCTCCTACTTTTTTTAAATAACATAAATAAAATTAAATTCATTATGGAATAGACAACTAAATTTATTAATGAATTAGCAAATCCACCTCTAACGCTTGATGTAACTACCCATACAAACAAAACAACAAAATATACATTTTTTGTTTTATAATACCAGTTATCAAGTCTATTGCATAATAAACCAACTAAAAAGAAGTTCATAATAATTCCCAAAAATCCAAAATTTAACCATGCCTCTCCTAATAAAGTCGGAGTTACACCACCACCAGAAAAAATTATACCAATCTGATTCTTTAACCAGATTGTAAAATCAGGTTGACTACCTGGAGCAAGCATTATAAAATTTATTAAATATGCATAACCATATTGAAACGGGGTGTATTTAGGAAATTGATGTAAAACATAGTAAATATTTATACTACCATTTGCAAATGATGTTACAATTGTTTCTATAAAAGAACTAGATTCCACACCGGACATACTATTTCTTGCAATAGTTAAGGCACCTACTAAAAAAATTCCAACTATTCCTAATTTAATTACATTTTTTGATTTTATCTTTTTATATCTATTGTGAATAAGCAATAAAAAAAGTGATAAAACAATTATTCTTGATTTAAACCCAATCAATGATATAGAAAACATATGAATAATACATATTATCCAAAAAATTATAGGTGAAAATTTTTTTCTTAATGCTATTTCATATAGCATGGCTAATCCAAATGTTCCTAACCACATCCCATATAAAAATATTCCATTACCAGCCATAGCAGTAATTCTTCCACTTTCTAAACTACCACCAAATAATAAGCTTTTATTTTTTGCCAAATATAAAGCTTCAAGAATAAATGATATACCAATCATAATAATAGATATCATTTTTGAATAATGAAGTATTTTATTATCTGACATTTTTATTACATTTTTTTCTGAATAATCAATCTTATCATCATTAGAAAAAAAGGTTGTTGCAATTAAGAATATATAATACGAAATTAATATAAATAAACATTGTTGATTAAAAAAATTTGAATCATTAATTATCATTGAAATCAATGACGACTTTTTATCCATAATTGTATATTGAAGCACTAAAAATATTGGACATAAACCTATATAAGCCATATGATATACAGTAAATAAAAATTGCATAGAAAGTATATTATATTTTTTTTGTTTCAAAAAAGTTAATATTAAAAATAGATAATCAATTGCATACATAACTATTTTTATATTAAAATTATCAAAAAAAATCATTAAAAGTAAGAAAAATATAAAGGGAATGGTTACAAGAATAATATAATTAAGTTTTTTTCTTTGCATACTTAAAATCCTATACTACTTTTCTCTTCTTCTTTTCATTTGTTTTTTTATATCTTCATCAACTATTTCTTCACCAGCTTTATTTTTTAATTGTTCTAAAGATTCTTTTGATAAACCATTGTTTACAATACAATTTTTATCACAAGTAGAACATTTATCCAATTCTTCTTTTGTTACTTTACCATCCCTTAAATCTCTAACAATTTTATTTTCATACATAGAATATTTCTTCTTTTTGAAAAATCTTAAAAATTTATGCTTAAATACCCACCAAGCAGGTACCCATATGTATTTATGCATTGCTGGCGAAACAGATCCAATCATCCAACATTGTCTATCACAATGTCTTACTTTATTTCTCACTTCATTTGCTTGTTCTGAATTCCATAACTCATCCCAATTTTTGCATTCATTTAAATTTCCCATAACTTCTTTATCTTTTGTTCCATTACATGGCATTACATCACCATACGGATCAATAAAGAATGTATCAAAGGCCATATCACATGGTAATAATCGTTTTTGACCATATATATAATTAATTAATCCATGATTGAAATATGCTCTAAACCATTTTTTAGGAGAATTAGAATTTAGTAATTCATTAATTAAATCTTCAAAATTTTGTGCAACCATTGGTCTATCATGAATAATATTCTTTGCTTCAACAAAATAGAAACTATTATGTAAAGATGCAGTTGCAAATTCCATATTCATTTCATTTGATATATTATATAATGGTACTAAATCTGGTGCATTTTTATCTTGAACAGTCATTCCAAAACCAACATCTTTCATGCCCATTTCTTTTAACTGTTTTAATGTTTCATATCCTCTTTTGTATCCATCTTTTAAACCTCTTATTTCATTATTTGTTTGTTCTAAACCTTCTATTGATATTCTTATGCCAATATTTGGAAATCTTTTTGCCATTGCTATAATTCTATCAGTAAAAAATCCATTTGTACTAATAACTATTCTATCAGATTTTTTATATAATTCTTCTACAATATCCTGCAAATCTTCTCTTATAAATGGTTCTCCTCCAGTTATATTTGTAAAATACATCTTGGGTAGCTTTTTTATGGTTTCAATCGATATTTCCTCATTGGGTTTTGATGGGCATTTATATCTATTGCACATTGTACATCTTGCATTACATCTATATGTTACTATTACTGTTCCATTTAATTTTTTTTCTTTCATATTATTTATCCTCCTTCCTTTTTTTTATAACTTTAGCTGGAACTCCACCAGCTATTGAATAACTTGGAATATCTTTATTTACTACTGCTCCTGCAGCAATAATACATCCATCTCCGATGTTAACTCCATCTAATATTTTAACCCCTGATCCTATCCAACAATCTTTACCTATTTTCACACCTTTTCTAGTTGCCCCTTGTAATCTGATGGGGATATTAATATCTTTAAAATTATGATTTTCAGCATGAATTGCAACATTTGGGCCAAAAATTGTATTATCACCAATAGAAACAGGACCTCGCATAGAAATAAAAGCATTAGCAGCAATTCCAACATTTTTTCCGATTGTTAATTTTTCACCTAATTCTCTAATTACACCCGTACATTCAATAATACTATTACGCCCTATTGAAAAATTTTCACCTATTTCTACTCCACCTTTAGACAAAGCATCTATTTTAACAAAATCTTCTATTAAAGTAGTACCGTTTAATACAATTTTTTTTCTGCATTTTAATTTAACATTCTTACCAACAAATAAAATACCTTTTGTTTTTTTTAAAAAGATTTTGTGCCATAAGCCTCTAAAGAGCATAACACACTTTTCAAAAATAATTCCCAACATAACTGAATCTGTAATGTTTTCATCAACTTTATAGTCATAATGTTTTATTTTTGATATAACCTTACTCATTATTTTTACTAACATTTTTTTCACCAACCAATTCTTCATAATAATTATTCAATTTTTTATAGTATGCATCAATGGAATAATTTTTTTCTGCTAACTTGCGGGATTCAACTCCCATTTTTTTTCTTAAATTTTCATTAGTAAATAACTTATTAATCAATTTCGATAATTCATCAACATCATCATAATCATATAAATAGCCATTTATATCTTGTTCAATCAATTCTGGTATTCCACCAATTTTAGAACCTATAACTGCTTTACCAGTAGCAAGTGTTTCCAAAATTGAATATGGGCAATTTTCATACCATATAGATGGTACTACGACAAAAGAACAATTCGAAATATATTCTTTTATTTGATTTGAATTCAAAAAGCCAAGCATTTTCACTCTATCGTTCAAATTATTGTCTGATATAAACTTTATAATATTTTCTTTTTCAGGCCCATCACCTGCAATATATAAATTACCATCAGATTGCATCGAAAAAGCTTTAACCAAATTAATAATTCCTTTTTCTATAGATAATCTTCCAAAAAAGAATGCATAATTGTCATCGTGATTATTATTAGAATTAAATTTTTCTATATCAACAAAATTATGTAGTGTTTCAATTCTAGTATTTATTCCTTCTTTTTTTATCATATTTCCTACAAAATCAGATGGTGATAAGATTAAATCTATCTTATCATATACTTTTTTATTTTTATAAACATTACCCTCTATACTACATAATAAACTTTTCAGCAAAGATTTTTTTACACATTTATTTTTTAAACAATTAAATTTTGATGAATTTAAACATTTTTGACAAATTTCACCATTGCATAACATAGCACTTGAAGGGCAAACCACCTGTAAATCATGTGCAGTAAATACTATTGGTATGTTTCTTTCATTTATTGCTTCTATAATAGAATAAGTTAAATGTCTCTGGAATAAATTAATATGAACAATATCTGGATTAAAATCATCCAAAGCCTCAAGCATTTTTTTCTTATTATCTTTTGAATATATTGTTTGCATTGCCTTTAATATATTTTTACTATTACCATCAAATTCTTTAACAAAATACTCTTTGTCTCCTGTAGAAATATTTTTCTCATTATACATTGAAAAATAAGCAACTTCATGGTCAAATTTTTTTAATAATTTTCCCAATTCAAAATAATATGTTTCACTTCCGCCTTTTGGCCAGTTAAATTTATTAACTAATAAAATTCTCATATAACACCTACTTTTCATATAATTTTAAAGTTTCTTTAACTACATCATTCCAATTATATTTATTTAAAATATATTCTTTGGATTCATCTTTATATTTTTTTACTAATTTTTCATCATCACATAATTTTTGTAATTTACTTGATAAATCTTTGATATTAGATTTTTTAAAAGTTACACCTTTATCTTCTAAAACATCTGCACATTCATCAATATCAGATGTTAAACAACAATTCCCATAGCTCATTGCTTCAAGCAGACTTAAAGGCATCCCTTCTAAATCACTAGGTAAACAATAAATATATGCATTACTATATAACTCTTCAAGTTCTTTACCTTGAACAAACCCTGTAAAAATTATATTTTTATTATTTCTTGATTTTTCTTTTAATTCCTGATAATACTCGTTTGTATCACTAGCACCACCAGCAATAACTAATTTCTTGTCTGTTTTAATATTGTTAAATGCATCTATCAAATAATGAATTCCTTTTTCAGGAACAATTCTTCCTAAAAATAATATATAACTATCTTTTGATAAATTATATTTGTTTTTTATTTTATTAGCTTCCAATAACGTTGGTTTATTTACCCCATTTGGAATAAAATGCACATTCCTTCCATAATTATCTTTAAAATATTTTTTTACATTCTCACTAAGTACAATTATTTCATCAGCATACTTTGCAGCCATTCTTTCTCCAAATTTGATATATTTTGTTGCAAATCCGCCCCATTTTGCTCTTTGCCAATCAAGTCCATGAATTGTAACAATTATTCTTTTTTTTGACAAAAATTTTATAATTGGAATCATAGCACTTGGTCCCTCAGCATGATAATGTACTACGTCTGCTTTTGAAAATAATATTTTAAACGTTCCAAAAAATGATGAAGTCATTGCTGCCAAACCTTTTTTGTCAATTGTTAAAGTTTTTTTGATTTTTACATTTTTATACTGTTTTAAATTTTTAGTTTTTTGATTTTTATCAAGTGCATGCTTTCCGCCTCTATTATAAGCAGTAACATCATACCCTAATTTTGTCATTCTAGTGGATAACTCCTCAACAACAATTTCAACACCACCTTCTCTTGATGGTATTCGCTTTTGACCAATCATTGCAATTTCCATTTTATTTCCTCCTAAAAAAATAAGGTACATTTTCATGTACCTGTTTTTAATTATAAATAAACACTACACAAAATACTTTAAAATCTTCCATTTTTTAAACTAAAATCAATCTATTTAGCACCTTTTCTTAATAAAACAACTCTAAATGTTCTTAAAAATATTTTTATATCCAATTTCAAGGAGTTATTCTTTGAGTAATATTGCTCTAACTTCAATCTTGTCTTAAATGATACGTCACTACGTCCCATAACAGCCCAATATGAAATAATTCCACATTTTACACTAACGATATCATTAAAATATTTTCCCATTTCTTTCTTTTCTCTTGGTAAATAAGGTCTATTTCCAATTAAAGCCATATCACCTATTAAAACATTAATAAATTGAGGAAACTCATCTAAAGATGAATTTCTAAGAAATTTCCCCAGCTTAGTTATTCTAGGATCATTCTTAAGTTTCTTGTTCTTTTTATATTCTTTAGCTAATTCTTTGTTTTCTTTTAAAATTTTTTCTAATTCTTTATCTGCGTTAGGTATCATAGTTCTAAATTTATAAAATTTAAATTCTTTGCCTTTATGCCCTATCCTTGATTGAGTATAAAATATCGTTTTATAATCTCCAGATAAGACATAGCTTATTTTAACAATCAATGATATAGGTAATAAAAACATAATTCCTAATAAAGAAAAAACAATATCAAATAATCTTTTTATAAAAAAATAAAAAAAACGATCTATCTTTTTTAAAAGACTATAGTCTTTTAAAACATCTTTGGATGTTTCAATTTCTTCATTCACTTCATACACCTCTCACTTATATTTACTGCTAAACTAATTTTATCATATATACCTATTAAAATCAATTTACTAAGTACTTATTTTGTCATAATAATGTATTAAAAAAATAATATTATTTTTTATACTTATCTTCATATTCAGTAATTCTACTTATTTGAAGAGCACACATAACAAATGTCATAAATAGTCCTCCTATAAATACTCCAATTAAAAATATTAAAAAACTATTAATAATAATCAGTCCTTTCTGTTACAAGTTACATACTATAATTGATTATCTATAAATATTATGTCGTTTTTTGTAATTTTTATAATTTTTTTATTTATATTACAAAATATTGTATTATTATATAAAAAAGAACTAATTTTTATATAATAAAAAACAAAGATATTAAATTAATCTTTGTTTTTAAATATCTTCATCATTAATAACTTTTAACATGTTATTACAAGTTATTTCTTTAAATTTATCTTCGCCTGTTATCTTAATTATTTTACGTTTAATTAAGTCAAATTTTTCAAATAAACTAGAATTAGGTTTATGTACATCAGTTGATATAAAGTCTACCATATTGTCCTTTAAAAGCTTTTTAACAAGCTTTTTAGAACCATTTCCATATTGCCCTATAATACTTCCATAATTAACTTGAAATAAGACTCCACTATCGTATAACTTTTTAGCTTCTTTATAATCATCTTTAAAATAAGAATATCTTTCTGGATGTGCAATTATTACCTTATACCCTTTTAAACTTAGTTCATATATATAATCATCTAAATTTAATATTTGATTATCAAATGGAAGTTCTATTAATATATATCTTGTATTATTAATAGAACGTATTTCTTTATTAATTATAAGTTCATTTATACTTTCGTTAATAAATATTTCATTACCTAAAAATAAGTTAACATCTATATTATTCTTTAATAATTCTTCTTTTAATATTTCTAATCGTTCTAGCTTTAAATTATTATTAGCTTTAAATAACGAATCTTCTATATAATGTGGTGTTAAAACTATAGTATTAAAGCCTACGCTTTTCATATTTCTAATAGTTTCTATAGATTCTTCTATAGTTTTACATCCATCATCTATACCATATAATATATGGCAATGCATATCTATCATTTATTATCTACTCCGTATAATATCCATACTTATTCTTAGTTTTTGGCATACTATTTATTACTACACCCGCTATTTTAGCATCAGCATTTAAAAGAGCTTTTTTACACTCTTCTAAATCTCCTAAATCAGTTTTACCATACTTACATACTATAACTACTTCATTTGCATTCTTAGTTAATATTAAAGCATCAGATAAGCCATTAATAGGAGTTGCATCTAATATAATATAATCAAATATTCTTTTTAAATCATGAAGAATATCGTCAAATTTCTTAGAACCTAATAATTCTGCTGGATTAGGTGGAACAATTCCCCTTGGAATAACAAAAAGTCCATTAACATCTGTTTTTTGTATATAACTTTCATACTTAGTATCATCATCATAGTTCAATATAAGATTAGATAAACCCCTCTTATTAGAAATATTAAATATTTTATGAAGCCTTCCTAATCTTAAATCAGCATCTATTAATAATACTTTTTTATTATTTTGTGCAAAACAAGTACTTAAATTACTAGAAATAAAACTCTTCCCCTCTGATGGATTAGAAGACGTAATCATAACTACTTTCTCATTATTTGTAGTTAAGGAAAATTCTAAGTTAGTTCTAAGAGTTCTTATATCTTCACTTATTGTTGCCTTAGGTTTACTCATTACTATTAATTCATTTTTCACAATAACTACCCCCTTACTATCCTCTATATTCCCTTACTGTTGCAAGTACTGGAAGTTTTAGTTTATCTTCTATTTGAGATGCATTTTTAACTGATCTATCAAAGTAATACATAACAAATACAACGCCTAATCCTAATACTAATCCAGCTAGTAAGGAAATTGCACTTTGTTTTGTAATATTAACATTATATGCACTAGATGGCTGCTCTGCAGTATCTAATATATTTACGTTTGAAATATTATATAATTCTGGAATTTCCTTTGCAAATACTTTTCCTATTTCATTAGCAACTTTCATTGCAGTTTTACTATTTTCATCAGTTACCGTTATTTTTATTATTTGAGTTCCTGTAACAGATGATACTTCTATGTTATTAGATAATGTTCCATAAGTATAATTAAGATTTAAATTATTAATAACCTGACTTAATACTCTTTTACTTTTAACTATTTCAGAATAAGTACTTACTAAGTTTTGGTTAACAGATACATCATTATATGTTAACTGACTATTATCTTTAGCCTCACTAATTAAAACTATTGAAGTAGATGACTTATACATTGGTTTTTGTATAAATAAACCATATAAACATCCTAATATTCCAACTAATACTACAAATAATATTACAACACCCAACTTGGATTTATAATAATCAAATAAATCTTTTAAATCTATCGTCTCCATAATACTCTCCTTCTATAATTCTTTACGATATAGATATACTTCTATTTTTTATATTTATTCTTTTTCATGATAACTAAATCTATTATCATAACACCTATTAATATTCCTAAAAGTAATACAAAACCAGTTTTATTTGGCTTTTTTGTTTCAACACTATCACTTATTGGTATAACATCATCATCTTTTTCATCAATTTGATTTTCTTTTTCCATTTCTTTTCTATTTATAGAAAAAGTATATACTTTTTTATCTTTATTTTTAGCTGTTACAGTTATTTTAATAGTATTTTCACCTATCTTTAATGTTTGATTAGATATATCTATTTTAGCATTACTATCTTCTGCTTGTGCGACTAAATCCATTTTATCAACATCATTTGATACTTCATATTCATAGTCATACGTATCTTTATTAAAATCTATTTTAACAATATTAGACGTAACACTTTTAAGATAAGAGCTAGATGAACTTTCATTAGATACTTTAACACTTAAAGATGCATTTTCTAATTGAACATCATTTAAAGATACATTACTTACTCTTATATACCCTGTTGTTCCAACTGTTGCACTATCTATAGCCTTAACATTTATAGTTGCAACTTTACTTCCACTTTTTAAAGGTGTTTTAGAAGTTAAAATAACAGAGCTTCCATTATTTGTTTTAGTAAAAGCCTCATTATACGTAATACCTGCAAAATTAATACTATTTGATGTTGTTATTACGTTCATTTTAACACTTGTAAAACTACTATCACTATCTACATAAACGCCTACTTCCTTGGTTTCACCTGGCATAACAGATAAATCCTCAGAATCAAAATAAATCTTGTTTAATGCTTTTACATTTACTAAAAATGCAAAAAAACAAAATACTACACTTATAAAAACTATTATCCTTTTTTTCATGCTATCACCTATTATCAATTATATCATTTAAGTTAGCAATTAGCAAATATAACATGACAAAGTAATTATAGAAAATAAATTTTCTTATACTAATATAATATTTGTTTTAAAAATTATGATTTTATTTTACACTTTCTTTATATGTATTTTTTAATACTTCTCACTTATAAATATATATAATAACTTTCACCATTTAGTTATATACATGTACATAAAAAAATCTAATATATAATTTATATAATCATTTATTAATGTTACATTATAGTCAAATATTTAATATACTTTTAAATCAATATCTTTTTTCATTTGATTAACCTTACTCATACAAAATTTCCTATATTACTACAGGTAGTATTACATTAACAATTTTTTCAATACACTTCATTATTTCTTCATAATCAATATCATTTGCATATTCATATTTTTTCTTATATGAATTCCATCTATTTTTAATAATTTCACTATATTTTAATGTCGTTATAACTTCATCAATATTTCCAGTATAATTTCTCTTTTTAAATGTTTTATCTATTGCCATACAAAGATCATCTATTTTCACATCATTCCAACCCTTAGTATATATCAAATATAAGTCATAAAAATCTCTTATTCTACTATTAGCTTCAGCTCTTCTTAAAATTGTCTCTAGTTTTTCTGCAATTACAGTTTCAATATTATATGACCATACATTTACATAACAATCTCCTAATATTGGACGATATTTATATACAATTGGTTTTGGTGTTATAGGATCTCCTGTTGCTATATCAATTTGAAAATTCTCTCTAATTGTATCCACTTTTACATTTAAAGTAACTCTAAAGCCACCATATTGATCCTCTTTGCGTATGTCACCAATTTCTATAAAACTTATCAAAGCTCCATCTTTAATATCTATTTCAATAATTGATTTAATCATCTTTTCGACGTTTTCCTTGGTAAAATTAACATCTTTTATTGCAGTATCTATATCTTTGGTAGATCGACTTTCTAATCCAAATAATGTACTTAGATAAAATCCACCCTTTAAAATAAAATTATCGCGATACTTACTTACTGCTAATCTTTCTATAAATCTATCATACATATATAAACGAAGTAATGTATTAAAATCTAAACTTCTTTTAACAGCTATATTTTTTAATTTATCTTTTAATTGCATACTATTCATACATCATACTCACAAAATCCATAACTTCTTTTTTTATACCAAACATATCAGCATACTTTGAAAGTTTTATTAGATTACTATCTTTTCTTTTAAGATATTCTTTAATTGCATATTTAACATGCTCTATATCCATTCTTTTTTTAGAACGAATTATATCACAAATACATCTTTCCACATCATAAACTCTTACTTTATTACCTTGCGGTGTTTTAGCTTCGGTAATTCCAATATTATAGAACTTATCATCAACATAAAAAACATTATGTTTTTTTAGTTTGGGATTATTATACTTTTTTGTAACTGTTATATCAAAAGAACTATCAGGGGCTTTAATTGAAAGATTATGAAAATAAAGTGCAGTCATATGAGAATAAATTATTTTTGGAGTACTTACACTAAGTACATAATATACGTCCTTAATCTTACAAGAATCTATATAAATACCTTTAGCTACTTTTTCTATCATGTTTTTTTTAGTCATAATAGATAGATAATTTCTACTTATATCAAAATTTTCAAGTTCTTTTGCAGTAATATATCCATTATTTCTTTCCATAAGTTTTTGAATAATTTCTAAATTACTTTTATTTATAAACTCTTCCTTTGTCATAAAATCCATAATTTCACCTTCTTTGTTCGTTTATACGGACATTATATCATTTATCCGTATCATTGTCAAAAAAACAAATATTTTTAATTAAGACTTTTTTCTATTAATTTTATATTCTTCCTTTTCTTTATAATTTCTATATTATCTAATAAACTTTTTAGATATTTTTTTATTCAGTTATACAAAAAAAGTTAATGACACATAATCATTAACTTATCTTACCTATAAAGTTTTTCTTTTTACCACGTTTTATAACTAGTAATTCACCTTCTATTGCTATATCTTTAGTAATTAGCATTTCTTCTTCAGTTACCTTTTTATCATTAATAGAAATAGATGATGCTTTTAAAAATTCTCTTGCTTCTCTTTTACTTGTGCAAATCTTATTATCAACTAACATATCAATTAGCTTAACTCCTTCTTTAACATTAAATGAAGGAACATCTTTAAAGCACATTAATATTTCATCTTTAGAAAGTGATGATACATTTCCACTAAATAAAGCCTCGCTTATTTTAACAGCTTTTTCATATTCTTCCTTACCATGAAGATCAGTTATTACTTCACGTGCTAATGCTTTATGAGCCTCTCTTAGATGAGGATTAGAATTATGCTTCTTTTCTAGCTCTTCTATTTCTTCTTTACTTAAGAATGTTAATTTCTTTAAGTATTCAATAATCATAGAATCTTCTAGGTTAATTAAATATTGATATAACTCATAAGAAGAAGTTTTATTCTTATCTAACCATAATGCGTTTCCTTCAGTCTTACCAAACTTAACACCATTAGAATCAGTTACAAGAGGCATTACCATTCCGTATAATTCTTTACCAAGTTTTTTTCTAGTAAGCTCTATACCTGATGTTATGTTTCCCCATTGATCTGATCCTGCAACTTGAAGCGTGCATCCTCTTGTTTCATAAAGGTGCATAAAATCAAGTGCTTGAAGTATCATGTATGAAAACTCAGCATAAGTAATACCTGTTTCCATTCTTGATTTTACCTTATCTTTAGCAAGCATGTAATTGATATTAAAATACTTACCATAATCTCTTAAAAAGTCTATTACGTTAATGTCTTTTGTCCAATCATAGTTATTAACTACTTCAAAACCAAATATCTCTTCAGCTTGTTTTTTTAGTCCTTTAAAATTGTGTTCTACTTCTCCTTTAGATATCATAGGACGCTCTGCAGTTGGTTTAGGATCTCCTATAAGACCTGTTGCACCACCTACTAATAAAATTGGATGATGTCCTGCCTTAGCAAGTCTTTTAGATATTAAAAATGATGAATAATGACCTATGTGCATAGAATCTGCTGTTGGATCTGTTCCTATGTAAAAAGTTAATTTTTCATTATTTAGTTTATCAATTAGTTTTTCATCTGATATGTCTTGAATTAATCCTCTCCATTTTAAATCTTCATATAATGTCATAATAATCTCCTTTCAAAATAAAAAAATCATCCTTTACTAAAGGACGATTTAATAATCAATAACCGCGGTACCACCTTTGTTCTAGATATATGTCTAGCACTTAGTTTAAGTTAACGCCTTTATTACGTTTTAGCTCCAGAGTCGTAAATTCCTTCATCACTAACAATAATATTTTATTCAATTATTAATGATTTGTCAAATATTTTTAAGTTTGTTTTATTTGTATGTTTTTTAAATCATTTCTTAAATCAAAAATAAAATTTCTCATAGTACTATCTTTTACTATAATTAAAGTTGTATTTTTAAATGTACCACCAAATACATCTTTTTTCATATCAGATTTTATTTTATCAAAATTAAAATTACTAATATCTAAACTTTCTAATAATATGCAATCTTTAAATAAGGCATTTATATTTTCAACATTTGATGTATCAAATGAACTTAAATCAACTTTTTTTAGGTTTACACAACCACTAAACATATTAGCCATGTTAGTTACCTTTGATGTATTAAAAGATGATAAATCAAGAGTTTCAAAAGCAGAATAAGAAAACATTTTACTTAAATTCGTTGCATTTTCTAATGTCCAAGAAAATAAATCTAAGTTTTCTAATTTTTGGCACCCCATAAATATAGATGTTGCGCTTATAACGCTGGATACGTTCCATCTTGAAACATCTATGTTTTCAAGTAATCCACAGTTCATAAACACCGCCTCAATATTAGTAACTTTTGACGTGTTAAAATTTGAAACATCAATATATGTTAACTTGGAGCATCCATTAAACATACTATGAATGTCTACGGAGCCAGAAGTATCAAAATTTGAAACATCAAGGCTAGTAAGAGATGAACAACTCAAAAACATCTGGTCAAATTTATATACTTTCGATGTATTAAATTTACTTACATCCAAGCTAATTAATGATGAACAATTTCCAAACATATTTATCATCTCAGTAACGTTTGATGTATTAAAATTGGATAAATCTAAATTAGTTAACGAAGAACATCTCCAAAACATTCCCGTCATTTTAGTTACTTTTTTAGTATCAAAATTAGATGTATCAATCTTTAGTAATGATAAGCACGAATTAAACATATTGGACATGTCCGTTACATTAGAGGTATCAAAGTTTGATATGTTAAGACTCGTTAACTTACTGCATCCAGCAAACATTCTTGCAAATGATGTTATTTTTGATGTATCAAATGATGATAAATCAAGAGTTTTTAATTCATAACAATTCATGAACATACCACCATAATTATTTGCAACCGCAGTAACGTTTGATGTGTTAAAATTTGAAACATCTATGCTTTCTAATGATCTACAATCTGAAAACATTCCTAACATATTTGTTACATTACTAGTATCAAATGATGATAAATCTATATTCTTTAATTTTTGGCAATTAATAAACATACCACCCATATTAGTTACGTTTGATGTGTCAAACATATTAGTATCAACACTTTCTAATAAATAGCAATTTCTAAACATACTATACATTGTTTTTGTTTTTGACGTATCAAAGTATCCATTAAATGTAATTTTTTTTAACTTAGTTAAATTATAAAATAAAGAATCTTGATTGGAATTTGCATAAACAACCCCTATGCCTCCAATATAAAGCTCATAAAGGCCATTTCCATCAGAATCTTTATATGATGCTATTACGGTTCCGTTTTTATCATATGATGCATCCCATGATCCTATAGCATCTTCTACTACATCAAGTGTTGGCATAAATGTTATTGATTCAATTGAACCACGAGTTATTGGTCCTGTCAAAAATTTATCATTAACCCCTTGATTTTCCGAGTATGATGTATGGCTTAACACGCTTTCTGGTTTTATAAAGTTAAATTTAAGTATTGTATCTATATTTGTATTATAAGGTAACGTTGTTATACTATCTTTATATTTTATTTTTAAGGTAAACTCTTTTTCTTCTCCTGGATTTATTAATTCTTTTAATCCTATTCCTTCTAGTACATATTCTATATTATCATTATTTTTAGTTTCTTCTATACTATCTATCCACATGGAGATAGTTCCACTATTTTGTACTTTTACTTTATATGAAATTGTTGAATTTACTTGCTTTAAATCCGCTCCTATCGTTACTGTATATTTACTATATTTACTTGTATAGTTTTCTAATCCTAAATTAGTTGTTTCATAAAGTGATACATTCGTTATTCTTATGTCAGATTCTACTCTAAAATTAGCCTCTCCACTTATTTTTAAATCACTATTAAGGGCTGCATAACCAACTGACAGGCATAACGTAAAACATACAAAAAGCAGAAAAAGCATTAACTCAGTTTTATCTTTTAAATTTTTTTTTGAGTCTATTTTCTTTAGTTCCATGCTAATCATTCCCCATTCAATAATATTGATAAGTATACCTTCTACTTATAGAATATCATAATATCTTAAATTTTCCAAGGTTTACATACACTTTTTAAAACAAAAAAGAAAACTATTTTCTAGTTTCTTTTTCTAAATCTGCTAATTTTAATACATATCTATATGTTTCATTTGAAGTTTTAACAATGAACACACTCTTTTGTCCTTTATGAACTTCAGAGAAAATTATTGGTTTTTCTAAGTTATCTCTTACATCTAAAAGTTCTGTAAAACTATTTACATCTATTATTTCTTTTTCGTTATTTAAATCTACAATTTTCTTAGAGTTAACAATTACTCTATCATATTCTCTTAGTATTTTAGATAATGTTACGTCATATAAACTTTTTTTAGCAGAAGTTTTACGGATAAATAATAATAATTTAACAACAAATGCAATTGATATTATAAATGATACAAATGATAATATAAATGTTACCTTATTAGAAATGCTAAAATCTTTATAAACACTTGCATTATTATTATCATTATTTACTGACTTTGAATCCATCGTAATATCTATCATTTGCTCTGTTAAAGGAATCTTTAATTTCATTGTGTCAGAAGATTCATAACTTCTTATCATATTACCCTTTTCATCTTGTATTTGAACACATAAACTTAAAGTTAAATTACTATTAGCACTAATTGCATATGAACTCTTAAACGATTTAACTAAATCATTATATTTATCATAATCAACTTTTATATTTTGGTTTATGTTAAATCCATTTGATGATTCCTTAGTGTAAATAACTGGTTCTGTTAACTTATCTGATTTTGAATAAATAACTTTTGTTTTATCTTGACTATCAGTTACTGCTACGTCAGCTTTAACGTAATATGAATAAGTATAATTAATGCTTTGGTTAACACTAAAATTATAACTAAAGTTAACGTCTATGTCATTTATTAAATTAGCTATATACTGCATGTTTTTATCTAAATAAGGTTCTTTATAATAATCATTTGGTTTTAAATATACTTTATAGTCTACGTTACTTGATTGATTGTATAAAACCATGTTTTGTGTTTTTATAGATATACTAGATATAACTAATATTATCCCTATAATAAAGAATAAAACTATTCCTATAACATTAATTAGCAATCTTTCATTATAACCTAAGTATTTATTGTTTTTATTTTCTTTGTAAGTTATATCAGATTCATATTTTTTTTCATTACTATCAGTATTATCATTTGATAAATCTTCATGTTCTTTAGTATTACTAGAATCTTCTATAACTGGTATACTCATATCTAAACTAGTTTTTTCTAATTTTTCATCATCTTCCTTTATCTCAGGAATGTATGGAATAAATATCTTTTCTTCTTTTTCTTCCTTAGCTTCCTCTTCTAATGATTCATCTGGTTTTGTTTCTATTAAAGATTTTTCCTCAGGAATAAAGGCTTCTACTTCTTCCTTTTCTATTTCATCCATCTTTGTACTATCTTTAAGAAGTACTTTTTCATCTAATAATTTATCAATTGCTAAATCAATGCTTTTTACCTCATTATCCTTTATTTCATCTATTTGCTCTACATTAGCTTCCTTTTTTACTTTTTGTTTTTCAGATACGTTTTTCTTCTTTCTATGATATCTATTCGAATTGCTAGTATACTTTCTCTTTTTAACACTCGCCATATAAATTCACCACCCTATTTATTCAATAACTCATTTAATGCAACAGTTGGCATTCCAATCCATCTTATTCTAAATTTAACTATTCCTATTACATCTTCTTGTTTTACTGTCCAAGAATCTTTTGCATTGTTATAATCGCCCTTAGTTTTAAAACTTATTGTTTCACCATTATTACTTTTCTTTATTACACGGTGAACTATTATTTTATTATCATGGTTATAAACTAATACATCCCCTTTTTTTATTTTTCTTGCTTCTTCGTTTTTCATACTTTTAAGTACTATTACATCTCCTTTTTCAATTGCAGGAGACATAGAGCCTGATCCAATTGTTAGAGCTTGATATGTAAATAAGCCACTTGTTAAAAGTACGATAGTAAGAAGTGCAAAAGTTATAAATGAATATAAAACAAGTTTTCTGTTATTATATCTTGAATCTTTTATTTTTCTAACTGAATAATAATTAAACATATTATTTAGTCTTGCCATTATAGCGATAGGTAAAACCGTTTTTAAAAGTACGTTTATATATTCACCAAAGTCCGGAAATATTGGAAGTAAATAAGTACTAAGCTCAGTTATTAACCTATATATAATTCCATTTTTATATCCTACTTTCATGGTTAAATAAGTAAGAAATATGTTTTTTGTAATACTAGGGAAAACAACAAGACATATCATTTTTGTTATTCCAAGTGCTGTTTTAACATCATAGATATGAACCATTGTGTTAACATCTACCATTACAAATAATAAGCATCCAATAATTAAGCAAGGCAAATTTCTCTTTGTTTTATTAAATAATACATATCTCATTAATTCACTAATTAATATTAATGCAATAACTGGAAAAGTATTTTTAATAATGTTTATAAATGATAAACTGTAGCTGGATTTTACAAACCCAGAAAATAAGCCTAAAAAATATGTAATAAAATAATACATAAGTAAAAATATTATAATGTTTAATAAAACATCTTTTTTGTACCTATAATTATCTTTTTCAAAACCATTTAACACTATCATTAAAATTAAAAATGGTAGCATTATCCCGGATATTACATACATATTTGCTATTTTGAATACAAAACTATTAAATAGCAAAAAAATTAGAAGAATTATTTCTAAAATTAGTATTTTATTAAATCCCTTTTTCATCCAATCACCACTTTTTAACACTTTTGTATTAAATAGCAATATCAAAGAAGAGTTTTATCTCTTCTTTGATTACTATTTATAATTAGTTTTGAGCGTATGTTATAGTTATTCCTAAATCAGAAATAGAAACATCGTCTGCTGGTAAGCTGTTACTTTCGAAAGCTAATTTTAAAGTTAAGTTTTTAGTTTCGTTAGCATTTAAAGTATCTTCTTTTGCAACTGCTGCTCCACCATCTGTATAAGTTAAATCATAAGTTAACCCATCACAAATAATTTTTGCGTCTGCTGTTGCTGCTGCTCCAGTACCAGTACAAGTAGGTTTAGCTGCTTTAACTAATTCAGATATTTTAGCGTTAATAGTACCTTTATTTTCAACATCAAAAGTGTATGTAACACTATCACCTGGTTTTGTTAACTTAAGCGCATAGTTACCAATTGTAGTTCCTTTCGTATCGATTGTAGGTGCTGTTGTAACTGCAGCATTTCCTGTTAATGTTGGGGTACTTAAATTTTTAAAATGAATATCCCATGAAGCTGTATTTACAGTTGCACTACCATTAATTGTTAATGTTTGTGATAAAGCTGCGAATGCAACAGTTAGTCCTAATACTGCTACTAATAAAGCTGCAATTGATAGAACTTTAATTTTTCTTTCTTTTTCCATCTTTCTTCCTCCTATTATTATTACAAATATATGATATCATTTTTTTTTTGCATAATCAAGATTTTTTTATTAACTACGTCAAGTCATATGAATTCTTTCTTAAACTATAAACATTATCTTTCTTGTTAGTACTATTTATATGGTTATAAATTTTAGATACAACATAAATAGATAATTTAGGCATTGCTTTTCTTATGTAATTTATTTCTTCTTCATTTGCTACATGATAACTTTTATTTGAAATTCCATAAGAATCATAAACAACTCCATTTATCATTATCCCGCATTTTCTTAAGTTATTATCTATCATAACTGTTGCTCCAGGATAATAATGCATCATAATATCACAAAAATCCGAGCTGTAAACACTAAAAATATCTTTTGTATTACTACCTAGATAACTAATGTTATCCTCTAATATTATGTCCTCTAAAATAGAGTTTATTAAATTTATTGTTAAAATAACCTCATTCATAATAATCACCACTATAATTTATGAAACAATAAAAAAAGCCGTGACATATATCACTAGCTCAAAGTTAATAAATTATTAAAATATTTATCAAAAACCTCCTTTATCATAAATAATTCTTCTTCTATTTCATCGTGAAAATTTAAGTAACTTTGATAAATCGGATAAGATTCTAACTTTTTATATAATTCATTTATTTTAAGTTCAACTGACTTATCTTTGTTGTTAGCACTTATTTTTTGAAATTTCTTTATTTCATTTATAACACTTATTATGTCTTTATCCTTAGATATTTTATCTTGAACGCTTAAATAATCTTTGTACAACTTAGACTCTTCAAAATCATCAAATAATTCATCTATTTTTTCTTCTATATCACTCATCTATCTTACCATCCAAGCTCCAAGTTTTAGCATCAGTAATTTTAACATTTACTATTTTACCAATATATTTTTTATCTGCCTTAACGTTAACTAATTTCATCGTATCAGTATAACCTGCTAACATATTTTCATCTTTTTCACTTACGTTTTCTAATAAAACCTTCATAACTTTACCAACTAATTTATCGTTAGCTTCTTTTGCATATTTATTTATTATTTCATTAAGTTTATATAGTCTTTGTTCTTTTTCTTCCTTTGATACGTTATCTTCCATTTTAGCAGCTGGAGTGCCTTCTCTTGGTGAGTATATAAAAGTAAATGCTGAATCATATTTACATTCTTCTGCAAGTTTTAAAGTTTCTTCAAAATCCTTAGTTGTCTCACCTGGAAATCCTACTATTATATCAGTTGTAATAGATGCGTTATCCCCTAGTTTTTCTCTTATTTTTTTATAAAGCTCTAGGTATGATTCTTTGGTATAACGTCTTCCCATAAGTTTTAATATTCTAGATGAACCTGATTGTACCGGAAGATGAATATAGTTACAAATATTATCGTACTTTTTAATTATATCAATCATATTATCAGTAAAATCCCAAGGATGTGATGTTACGAATCTTACTCTATTAATACCTGTTTTAGCTACATCTTCAAGTAAGTTTTCCATTTTATAATTTCTATCTTTAAAATCTTTACCATATGCATTAACATTTTGACCAAGTAATGTAACTTCCATATAACCTTGTTCTTTTAAGTTTTTAACCTCACTTATTATATCTTCTGGCATTCTACTTCTTTGTTTACCTCTTGTATAAGGAACGATGCAGTACGTACAAAACTTATCACAACCATACATAATATTTACCCATGCTTTATATTTAGAATCTCTTTTTGATGGAAGTCCTTCTATTACGTTTCCTTCGTTAGACCATACGTTAACTTCTAATTTTTCAGTTTTCATATGTTCTTTTAAAATTTCTGGAAGCTTATAGATATTATGAGTTCCAAACACAAAATCCATCCATTTATACTTATTAATTATTTCATCTACTACGCTTTCTTCCTGACTCATACATCCCGCAAGTCCAACCATTAAATTAGGCTTAGCATGCTTCAAGTGCTTTATTCTACCAAGCATTCCAAACGTTTTATTATGTGCGTTTTCTCTAATAGCACAAGTATTTAAAATAATTAAGTCAGCATTTTCATAATCATCTGTTTTAATAAATTTCATATCTTCTAATATTGCAGATATAACTTCACTATCATGTTCATTCATCTGACAACCATAAGTTTTAATGAAATACTTTTTATTTTCTCCTAAGTTTTTAACTTCATCTGGAATTTTATATTCATTTCTTAATACTTTTATATCTTCTTTAGTTCTTTTTTTAGCTTCTATATAATTTGGTTTTAACATATCAATCACTCATTTCTTAAAATAGTATAACATAAAAAAAAGAATTTGTTATTTTATTTATTCAAATTCATTTTTTTAATACAATAATTCATTTTATAATCTACGTATGATACAAAATCTGTATTTCTATGCTTTTTAAAATACTCTTCTACACTTTTATAATATGATTCTACTATGATATCTTCTAATACATCCGAAGGAAAAATATTTTTTTCATATTTTCTTAAAGTTTTATCAATTAATTCGTCACTATTTTCATTAATCATTTTTTTATTAATTCGTGTTTTTTCGTATAAAGATCTATCATTTTTAGCATAAAAAGTTAACCTTGAATTAACATATCTTTGTATATCAGGATTTTCTTTAAAAAGCATGTTATTTATTGCTTTTTCAAAATATATATCATATTTTTCTTTTAATGCTTTTTTAAATTCTTTCTTATTAATAACTTCATCTTTATATTTTTCATATACTAAACGAGTTATATAAAAATAATATTTATAAACATCATCATAATAAGTCATATCTCTCATTTTTAATAAAGAAATGCATTTTTTTATATAACTTATATAGTTCTCTTCTTTATTTTTCATTTCTTTAATTATCGTGGTCTTAAGGTTTAAATTTCTAAAATAAATATCACCAGATAAAATGTTCTTTATTATTTTCCTATATGTATTAAAATCAATATTTTTAAATTCATTTAATAAATACATGTATTTATTAACAAAATATAAAACTATTTTGTTATTTGAACCAACTTTATTAACATAATATACTAGTAATTTTTCTTCATCATTAAGGTACTTCAATTTTCTAGAAATCTGTGAATTAAAATAATTAGATACTGATGATTTTTTATCACCATTTAAATAATTATTATAAAAACCACTAACGATTTTATTGGATAACATCATAAGTTCATCATCATTTAAAACATCTGTTATATTTAAAATCTTAATATTTTTATAAAGTTTATTAATATAATGTTCTTTTATATATTCTTTGTTTCCTGATGTAATTACATCATTATAATGTGTTTTTGGAAAAAAAGTTTTAACTTTTTTTCTTAAAACGCAAGAAAGTTTACTTTTAATTTCGTCATTATAAATATATTTATAAACTAATTGGGGAAGCATTTCTTTTGCATCTTTTACATATTCTTCTCCATATTTATTAGAAACATTTAAACAAAAGATAGGCTCGTAATATTTTATTATTTCTTTAATTAGTTTTTCATCTTTTGTTTTTTTAGCTAGTCTAACTTTTTCTTCTATTCCCATAAAAAAACACCTCTTTTTATGGCACTTATTATACATAAAGAAAAAAATAAGTCAATCAGGCTTATTTTAGTTCTTTTACAAAGTCTTTAAATTCTTTTCCTCTAATTTCACATTCTTTATATTGATCCCAAGAGGCTGATGCTGGAGATAGAAGAACAACGTCTCCGCTTTTTTTAATACCTTCTATTTCTTTCATGGCATCTTTTAAAAATTCATGAGTATAAACAGGGATTTTTAAACTTTTTGCGTAGTCTTCTACTCTTTTTCTACATTCACCAATTGCTAAAACTGCTTTTACGTTTTTCATGTATGGAGTAAGTTCGTTAAAGTCTTGTCCTCTTTCTAATCCGCCTAATATAATTATGGTTGGATTATTAAATGAAGAAAGTGCAATTTGAGTACATTTAATGTTAGTTGCTTCAGTATCATTATAATACTTAACACCATCAACTTCTCCCGAAAATTCTAGTCTGTGCTCCACACCTTTAAAATTGTAAGCAACTTTTCTAATGGTATCATTTGATACGTTAAATTCTTTTGCTACCATAATAGATGCCATTACGTTTTCTTTATTATGGTTACCTACTATAATCATTTTATTAGTATCAAGCACCTCTTCATCGTTATAGTAAATAATATCATCTTTTAAGTAGCAATCAGCTTTTTTCTTTGATGAAAAATATAACTTCTTAGACTTAATATCTTTTGTTTGTTTTAATACTTCATCATTTTCTAAATTAAGAATTGCAATATCATCTTCTGTTTGATTTTTAAATATCTTTGTTTTAACGTCTTTATATTTCTTATAGCTATTATCAAAAAAGTCAACGTGAGCTTCTGATAAATTAGTCATAACTGCTATATGTGGTTTAAATTCTTTTACGTTATTAAGTTGCTGGCAAGATGTTTCCATAACAATTACATCACCATTTTGTAATTTATCTAAAAAACTACATAAAGGGTATCCTATATTTCCTGCTAAATGGCATCTAATACCTGATTCTTTAATCATTTCGTAAGTAAGTGTTGTAGTTGTTGTCTTACCATTAGTACCAGTAATAGAAACTAACGTAACATCTTTTGGTAATAATCTATAAGCCATTTCTACTTCATTTATAACTTCTATTTTAAGTTCTTTTGCTTTTTCTATATATTTATGATGTATTGGAACTCCTGGATTCTTAATTAAATAATCATAACTTTCATCTAATAAGTCATCCGGATGTGAACCAAAGAAGAACTTAACTCCTAGATCTTTTAGTTCTTTTAGTTTATCCCTATCTACCTTACTTTCATCTTTACCATCATTTATTAAAACTTCATTTCCTCTTTTTACTAAAAATTTAGCAGCTTCATAACCACTTCTTGCAAATCCTAATATAAATATTTTATTATTTTCAAACATATATAACACCTCGTAATAATTATACTATAATAAACGTATTTTAACTAACTTTTTTTAATTAAAGTATTTATTTTTTCTAAGTTATCAAATGTAATACCTACATATTCATCATCCATAACTAATATAGAAGCCTTTTTATAATTATCATCATAATATCTTTTTAGTATATCTATATTATTAGGTTTAATATTTATGTTAAATATCTCCTTACTTATAATAAAATTTTTCAAATAATTTAATAATTCAATTTCTGTTTGCATAACTACTTATTCCTTTCTAAAAAAAATCACAATAGTAATTATAGTGATTTTAATTTAAGAAATATGTCGAATTATATACCTTTTTCAAAAACTTTTTCTAAGTAACATTTCCCACATAAGGGAACGTATTTTGTTTCTTTATTCTCTTTATCTATTACGTTTTCTAATCCATCTTTTACGTATTTACCATTTATTTTCCTTGCGTTAAAAAAAGCTTTCTTACCACATTTACATATTGTTTCTAGCTTTTTAAACTTATCTGATAATTCAAATAATCTTTTGGATCCTTCAAAAAATTCAGATTTAAAATTAGTCTTAAGTCCAAAACAAATAACTAAAATATCAAATTTCTTTGTTATTATCCATAACTCTTCTACCTGACTTTTATTTAAAAACTGTGCCTCATCTACTAAAACGATATCTGCTTTTCTAATTTTTTCTATGTATTTATTACTGAGTATGCCCTCTTTTTTACCTAGTTTTATCTGAATCTTTCTTTTAGGTCCAATTCTTGATACTAAATAATCTCCTCCTTTAGTATCTATAACAGATTTTATTAAAATAACCTTTTTATTATTTTCTTCATAATTATAAGCTGTTTGTAAAAGATTCATGCTTTTACCCGAGTTCATAGGTCCATATCTAAATTCTAAATCAGCCATATAAAACACCTACTTACATATTTATTTTTTATAAACATAACTCTTACCTGGCTTTATGTTAATATTTTTATAATCTTTATCATTTGTAACATCTTTAATAACTTTTATAAATTCTGGAACTTTAGATGTAGCATTTGCTTCTAAAATATTCATACCATTATCAAACATATCTAATTTATACATATCATCATTAAAAGAAAAGCAAAGTCTTGTTTTATCAAGTTCATTTATTATTTCTCTTTGATTTTTTAAAATATTATATGTTCTTTCATCTATTTTTTCTTCTGTTATTATTTTTTCTTTATCATCATAAGTCTTTTTTATCGTAACATAATACGTGTTTTCACCTTCAAGGCTTCTTTTTCTAAGTCTCATTTCGTAGTTACCATTTGTTTTTAAATATGTCTGGGTAATTCTTATTTTCGTATAGTCTTTGATATTATCTATATTAAGGGGAAGTTCTACTACGTATTTTGCTTCCTTTTTTTCATCTATATTTAGATGTTTTTTTATTATTTCTAAAACATTATTCATCTTTTCATCAAAGGAATATTTATTTGATACGATCTTTAAATTATTGTGAAAACTCCAAGCATCTTGTACTTTATCATCACTTATAATAGCTTCTTTTATATCTTCTTTTCTTGCACTATTATTACTTGTTGTGTAATACTTTTGGGCACCCTTAGCTGCTGTTGTTAAACTAATTACCAAATCATAGCTATCCATAAGTTCTAACTTTGTTTTACCAAATTCTTTTATTAAAGAATCAAAATCTTTTTCATTTAGAAACGATTTTACGTCAAAGACTCCTCTATCACAAATTATAACGCATTTTTTATCTATTAAATTTGCAGCATAAGAAAAACATTCTTCATTAATTAACTGTTCCTTTAATAAAATTCTTTCAAAGTCTAACATACTTATTTTTCCTTCTCCAAAAGGTCTTATTCCCTCATTTATAATTCTTGTTGCGACTTCATCAATTATAAATACCTTATACCCCATATTAGTAAGTTCATTATCTATTTTAGAAAGCGCGGTTGTTTTTCCTGCACAAGGTCCTCCAGTTAAACATATTTTTGATACTAACATAATTAATATATCCTTTCTATTTTATTTTTTGATAAATCCAATTTATGAACTGATGAGTGTGTAACTTTAAACTCATCTTTATACATAGTAGGTTTTATATCATTTAAAATATAGTAAATCATATTTATTACTCCTCTATGTGTTACTAATAAATTATCATCCCATCTATCTATTTCTAATAATAGTTTTTCAACTCTAAAATATAAGTCCATTAAAGATTCACCATTAGGATACGTATCATACGTGTTTATTTTTCCTAAAAAGTAATCATCTTTATCTAAACTAGCTTTTAAAATGCCATTATAATCTCCTTTGTCTTGCTCTCTTAATAAATCCGTATAAATTATTTCTTTATTTAAATTTTCATTTACTATGTTTGATGTTTGAACTGCTCTTTTAACATCACTTGAAATAATTTTATTAAAGTTTATATTTTCTTCTATAAAACTTCTTGCTTCTTTGGTTTTCATAATTCCTTCATCTGTCAGTGAAACATTGCTATAACCTCCTATTTTAGTTTCATCATCAAGACCATGTCTTAACAAATATATCATTTTAGCCTCCTTTTAGTGTATTTTGTACACATATAATTTTATATTAAAAAGTACATATCATTTGTACTTTTTAAAACACTTTCTTAACGGGAATTTCGTCTTTAAATTTATATAATTTAGATGGTTTATTTCCATTTAAGCTAAGTTCTTTATTTAAGTCTTCAACTATGTTTAAACTTAGTATTTTCTTTCTAAAGTTTCTTCTATCAAACTTCTTTTGTAAAATACTTTCAAAGACTTTTTGTAATTCAGGCATCGTAAAATTATCAGGTAAAATAGATTTTAAAATGTTACTTTCAGTTATTAGGCTTTTTAATTTTTCTAATGCCTCATTCATAATTTCATTATGTTTAAACGCAAGATTAGGCACGCAATCAATTTTAAACCAAGCGGCGTCTTTAGTATTTTTGTTTTCTTTTATTATTTTAGAATCACTTTTTAATATTCCAATATACGACACTGCAAGCATTCTAAATAAGTTATTTTCTTCACCAAACTCATCAAATGTTTTAAACTGGTAAATATCACAATTTTTTATACCAGTTTTTTCATATATTTCTCTTTTAACTCCATCTTCTAACCTTTCGTTATTGTATAAAGCTCCACCTGGTAATGCCCACATATCCTTATATGGTTTGTTACTTCTTTTTACTAATAATACTTTAGTTATTCCGTTATCTACCGTAAATATAACAGATATAACATGGATACCTTGTTTTTCATATAATTTATTATCTACTCTCATATAATCACCTTAACTATTTTCATTATATGTGCCGTTTATACACTTGTCAATATCTTTTTGTGTATTTTATACACTTTAAACAAAAAAATAAAAAACACCTAACTTCTTTTACATAGCAAGTGTTTTTATTTTTCCATCTTCATTTAAGAATTCATTAATTTTATCTAAATTATCAAATGTAATACCTACATATTCATCATCCATAACTAATTTTACAGCATGATTATATGCTTCATCATAATATCTAGTTAATTCATCTTTATTATTTATAAATAAAGAATTAAAATCATCTTTAGTAATATCAAAATTTTTCAAATAACTATTAACATTATTTTCACGAACAATAAGATAATTTATAAGTTTTTTGTTATTTAACATATTATCTCTCCTTTCTTTATATAATAAAATTAAAGCCAAATAAAATCACTATAAAAAATAGCGATAGAAAGAATTTACCATATTTTTTTAAATAATGCAAGTTTTTTTAATAATTTTTAATGTTTTTTCTTAATAAAAGGCTCATTATAATTTATATATAAGTCTAAATACTTATGGAAATACATCTTAAATGTTTCATATATCTCTCTTTCTACTTCCATATGATTTAAATTTATTCTTTCTAATTCTTCATTTTCTAAAGTTTCATATTTACTTAAGTTTCTTTTACCATATACATCATAAATATCACCTTTTATCTTAATAAATATATGACTTATATGAGCATAATATTTATCATTTGAAACAAAACGAGCATTTTTATAAATACTTTTAAGCATTCTTGCAAAATAAAAACAATATCCATTAGTAAATGTCTTATAAGTATTAAAGTAAAGAAAATCAGAAAGAGCTTTTCCTTTATAATACTCTTTAGTACTAATATATGCTTTTTTAAGTAAATAGATTACTGCTTCTACGTCTTTTTCTAAAAAATCCATGGTGTCTTTATCAACATAGTATCTCATTTTTTATCACTCTTTTTCTAATAGATTGTATGATATCATAAAATTAAATTTAACACAAATAAAAAAAGGAATTAATCCTTTATTTATTTGTCGGAATAAGTTTATCCTTACCACCCATATAAGGTCTTAATTTTTCTGGTATAAGAACACTTCCATCTTCTTGTAAATTGTTTTCTAAAAATGCAATTAACATTCTAGGAGGAGCGATAACGGTATTGTTTAAAGTATGTGCAAACTCTTTTGTTCCATCAGATTTTTTATAACGTATACCAAGTCTTCTTGCTTGTGCATCAGTAAGGTTAGAACATGAACATACCTCAAAGTATTTTTGTTGTCTAGGACTCCAAGCTTCTATGTCACAAGATCTATATTTAAGATCTGCTAAATCTCCAGAACAGCAAACAAGTTTTCTAACTGGAATATCAAGACTTCTAAATAACTCTACTGAATAATTCCACATCTTGTTATACCAAGACTCACTATCTTCTGGTTTACATACTACTACCATTTCTTGCTTTTCAAATTGGTGAATTCTATATACTCCACGTTCTTCTATTCCGTGTGCTCCAACTTCTTTTCTAAAGCAAGGAGAATATGATGTCATGGTAATAGGAAGCATATCTTCCGTTAATAATTGATCTTTAAACTTAGCTATCATAGAGTGTTCTGACGTACCTATTAAGTATAAATCTTCACCTTCTATTTTATACATCATAGCTTCTTTTTCTTCAAATGACATAACCCCATCAACCGCATCAGAATGAATCATATATGGAGGAATGCAGTAAGTAAATCCTTTATCTATCATAAAGTCTCTTGCATATGCTAATACAGCTGAATGAAGACGTGCAATATCTCCCATTAAATAGTAAAAACCATTACCAGATACTCTTGCTGCAGCCTCCTTATCCAATCCGTTAAATGAAGCCATTATATCTGAATGATATGGAATTTCATAATCAGGAACTTTAGGTTCTCCAAATCTTCCTTCTTCAACGTTTTTAGAGTCATCTTCTCCAATTGGAACGTCACTTGCTATTATGTTTGGTATTACCATCATTCTTTCTTTTATTTCTTTTTCTAGCATTTCCTCTTCTTTTTCAAGTTCTGGTATAGATTCTTTAATAGATGCTACTTCATCTTTTATTTTGTTTGCACCATCTATATCTTTATTACGCATAAAATTACCAATTTCTTTACTTAAAGAGTTAATCTTACTTCTTTTTTCATCAGCTTCTGTTTTTATTTTACGATACTTTATATCCATATCATAAACTTCATCAACAAGTGGTAATTTCTTATCTTGAAACTTCTTTTTAATATTTTCTTTTACTAATTCTTTATTTTCCCTTATTAATTTAATATCTATCATTTTTCTATCTCCTTTAATCTATTTAGTATTTTTTCATAAGAAGGCATATACCTTTTTTCTACTCTTTCATAATCTTTTACGGTAGGATTTTTTACCCTAGTTAAATCTATGTTATTCTTTAAATCTGCAAGCTTTACTTCTAAAGCCTCTTTACTACCATTTTTTATTATGTTATCTATATAATCTGTATAGTTTGTATTTTTTATTCTAGTTAATACTGATACATCACTTACTATTTTGCTCGGAAAACCAATTTCTAATAAATCTTCTTTGGTTACGTTTTTATCTTCCATAACATCGTGAAGTAGTGCTACTACCTTTTCTTCTTTATCATATACATGTCTATATACATAAAGTAAATGAAGCACATAAGGAAAACCACCCTTATCAGTATCATGCTTAAATAACTCTAATGATAATTCTAAAGCCTTATAAATCATATCATTACTTTCTTTTAATTCTTCATACTTTTCTTCTTCAAAATATTCTTTTAACATATATCCTCCTTATTTTTTATGTATTATAGCTTCTTCAAACCTATATTTTTGTTTTACATCAGGATACTTTTCATGATCAACTTCTGATAAAAACATATCAAGTGGTCTTGCAAAGCTTGCGCAATCATCATACAAACGTCTATATATTACAAGTATTTCACCAGTTTCCGAGTGAACTGCTAAATCTTCTACTAAATATAAGTTTCCCTTAAAATGTTTATAAATGCTTTTTAGTTTTATTTTTCTCATCATACTCTCCTATATCTCGCTCATATATTACTATTTCTTCCCCACTTATATTATATAATTTATGGTTTTTAGGAACCTTTCTATAACATGTTATCTTTGCTCCAAACTTTTCTGCTGTTTTTCTTGATGCTATGTTGTCAGATGCTATACTAAATATCATCTTGGTAATTTCTTCTTCAAGCATAATATCCTTTAAAAGTTTAAGTGCCAAAGATGCATATCCCTTTCGTCTATACTTTTCAAATATCTCATAACCAGCATTCCCAAAATATTTGGTAAAATCTTCATCAAATCCCTCATCAAACCACATTCTACCTATCATCTCATCAGTATTATGCAAGTAAATATCAAACGTATTATCATACTCTTCAAAATCCTTTGGTATCGTTAAGTCTATTTTACCATCGGTTTTTAATATTAACCTTTCATCCATAAAATAATCTCCCTTAAATAAAAAGAATAAGCCTTAATTGTTGGAGTGATATTAACCACGGTGCCATCCAAGCTTATTCTTAATTTGTTTAACGGTTTTACCCGCGAATGAATTTTATCTCATTCGTCTTAGAAGCAGATTCATCAGCAACTATTTATCGCCTTCCATCAAACGGCAACTTTCTATAAAATAATTATGCTAATTACTAATCTTCATCATCAATTTAAATATATTTTTATATTACAATAATTATTAATCATTGTCAATTTTAATCTTCTGTTTTTTTGCTTTGCTTACTTTTTATTTCGTTTAAAAGTAATTCCTTAAATGTATCTTTTGTAACTGAGTAAGTTTTTAAAGAACCATGTCTTCTATAACTTACTAAGTTTTCATCACGTTCTTTATCACCTAAAATTAAGGTAATAGGAATTTTTTTAGTTTGGGATTCTCTCATTTTATATGATAATTTTTCATCTCTATCATCTAATTCTACCCTAACAGATGCATCTTTTAGCATTTTATATATTTCATTTGCATACTCTAAATGATAATTATTATTAACTGGAATTATGTTTACTTGTACTGGAGCTAGCCAAGTTGGAAAAGCACCTTTAGTTTCTTCAATTAAAAATGCTGTAAACCTGTCAAATGTTCCAAATATTGCTCTATGAAGAACAACAGGAGTTTTCTTTTCTCCCTTATTATCAATGTAAGAAAGATCAAATCTTCTTGGAAGTAAGAAATCTAACTGACAAGTTGATAAAGTAACCTCAGGCCCTACAGCAGGTTTTACTTCAACGTCAAGTTTAGGTCCATAAAATGCAGCTTCTCCTACCGCTTCAAAGTAATCAACGTTTAATTCATTTAAAACCTCTCTTAATTTAGCCTCTGCTTCATTCCACATCTTATCATCATCAAAGTATTTTTTCTTATCTTCCGGATCTCTAAGTGAAAGTCTAAACTTATAATCCTTTATTCCAAAATCTTTATAAACGTCAAGTATTAAGCTAACAACTTTTTTAAATTCCTCTTTAATTTGTTCTGGAGTTACAAAAAGGTGGGCATCATTTTGACACATGCATCTAACACGTTCAAGGCCCTTAACAGCTCCTGATGCTTCATATCTAAAGTCTGTTGCAAACTCTCCTATTCTAACTGGTAAATCACGGTATGAATGTAGTTTGTTTTTAAACACCAACATATGATGTGGACAGTTCATAGGACGAAGTACAAACTCTTCATCATCAACCTTCATCATTGGAAACATATTTTCCTTATAATGATCCCAGTGACCTGATGTTTTATATAAATCAACCGTTCCAACACATGGAGAATATACGTGCTCATATCCCAAGTTTCTTTCTTTTTCATATATATAATTTTCTAGTTCTTTACGAATTACAGCACCATTTGGAAGCCAAATTGGCATACCTGCTCCAACTAATTCGTGATTCATAAAAATCTCTTGTTCTTTTCCTATTTTTCTATGATCTCTTTGTTTTCTTTCTTCAAGTTCATTTAAATAAGCATTTAAATCTTCTTCCGTCTCAAAACATACACCATATATTCTTTGAAGCATCTTGTTTTTAGAATCACCCTTAAAGTATGCACCAGAATGCTTAATTAATTTAAAATACTTCATTTTCTTTGTTGTCTCAACGTGAGGTCCACGGCAAAGATCAGTAAAATCTCCTTGCGTATAACAAGAAATAACAGTATTATCTTCGTCCATACGATTTATCAAATCTATTTTATATGGATCATCTTTAAATCTTTCTAAAGCTTCCTTTTTAGATATTTCTTCTCTATAAATTCTCTTATCAGATTTAGCACATTTTTTCATTTCTTTTTCTATTTTTGGTAAATCTTCATCAGTTAAAGTTTTATCTCCTAAGTCTATGTCATAGTAAAACCCTTCTTCTATAACTGGACCTACCCAAAATTTAGCATTAGGATATAAATGCTTTACAGCTTGTGCAAGTAAGTGTGCACAAGAGTGATTAAGTACGTTTAATTTTTCATTTTCTTTTATGTTTATCATTAGTAATCATTCCCTTCTACTTCATTTTTTAATTTAAATGTTCTTATGTTAAAGCCACCTTGTTTTTCATAATAATAATCTATTAAATTTTCCATGTTTTTATACATAACACTTGGTCTATCCATCTCAAAGCACTTTACGTATAATTTAATAAACTCTCTTTCGGGCAAGTTAAATACGTGGCACTCTCTTCTATAATCTTCATCGGTTAATATCTTATATATCTTTGTCTTAGGAAGCTTTGGAAGTGCTAAAAACTCAGCATATTTATCATAAACATCCTCAAGTAAAGAATAGTATATCAAGTTGAAATTAAAACTATTTTCTTTTAATGAAACCTTAAGTTCATCCAAATAATTCCATAAGTGATAGTTATTCATATCTAACTTATAACTAGTTATGTTATCTTGTTTTTTATCAATGTATTCTAAAGCTTTATCTTGAAGTTTTTTTAAAGTTCCATCTAAATCATATATTACTTTTCCGTATGCTAACATATTAGCAGTCTTTTGTTTTCCGTTTAAATATTCTTCTTCCATACGTTTTTCTATTCCAGATAAAGTATCAATAAAATATTCTATTAGATAACTATTAGAATCGGTGCATCCCATTTCCTTATAGTAGCATCCACTTTTCAATACCAAATAAACGTTTATATCAGAGTACTCGTTATTGGTATTTGTTGCATAACTACCACATAAAATTGCACCAGTAACATCATCATTATCTTCATACTTTTTTAAGAATTCTCTTAAAGCAAGCTTCCATTTTTCTATCATTTTACCACCTTCTTTAAAACAAAAAGGACAGTACCAAAGGAGTGCAAAATGCACGGTACCATCCTTAATTTAACTTAATTTGATAACGTGCTTATTGCACGGGATTCTCTTTCGAGTCCAACTTAGAAGTAGTAATCTTATAATTAGTTTATCTATTTTTCACCATCATAGACTCTCTTTAAAACATCGTTATAAAACCTTGTCTTCATCAATGTATTTATACCAAAATAATACTACAAAATGTAATATAAGTCAATTAATACTTATTGTTTTTTCATTTATATTTTATGTATAATTTTTATGGTGATAATATGAATATCCTAGATAACAAAGAAAAATAGAGACTCTCAAAATTGAGCCTCTATTTTCTATTATTTTGACCTATCATTTCAGCATCTATAGTTAACTGTTTTATTCTTTCTATAATTCTTACAGCCTTTACTCTTTCTGATTTATTAGTTGTTGAGACACTTAAATGTTCTTCTAACTCTTTTAAGTTCAAGTTAGACGTGATAAAGGTTGGAAGATGTTCTTGCATTCTATACTGAAGTATTGTACCTAATATCTCATCCCTTGACCATGAAGTAACTCCTTCTGCTCCTAAATCATCAATTAAAAGTAATTTAGCATATTTCACTTCATTATATTTATCTTTAAATTCGTAAGAAGACGATGATGAATAACTAGACTTTAAACTTCTTAAGTATTCAGGCCAATACGTTATTACACTTCTAACGTTTTCTTTTGCAAGTTCATTAAACATTGCTGCTAGAAGATAAGTTTTTCCACATCCAAAATTACCATGTAAATATAAACCTTTACCAAAGTTTCCTTTTTTATATTCTTTTATGTAATTTAAAATCCATTTTATTACTTTTTCTCTTTGCTTATCATCCGTGTAAATATCTTTTATTTTAGCTTCTCTTATTTCTCTTGGAACGTCCATACTAGTAACGTTTTTTTGATACTTACAATCATTTAAATACTTTTCTTTATATTTACAAGCTACATAAGAAAAATTTAACATTCCTTCTTTTAATACTGGTAAAAAACAAAAACCAGTCATTTTATTTTTACATGCTGCTAAATTTTTACAAGATTTACAATTTTTATATTCTTCTTTAGAATCTTCAAACAAACTTGTATGTTTCATAAGTTCATCATCACTTAAATTAATACTATCAGTAAGTTCTTTAAAGTAAGGATCTTTTTTTGCTTCTTCATAAGCTACTTTTAACTTATATTTTAAATCCTTAACACCTTTAATAGTGTTATTAATATTTTCCATAACAAATCCCCCTTCTATGAAAATTCTTTAAGCATATCCTTTAATGATTTTTCATCATCAGCACTTATTTCTTCTTTTTTTATACTTTGATTAAACCAGTCAGGTAATACTTCTTCTTTTACGTTTTTACCTGTATTAAAATTAGACAAAGTATTTGTTTTTTTAGATTTTTTATATTCTTTTTCTGCTTCCTTCATGGCTTCCTCTACGGTTTCTATATTAAGTCTTTTCCACTGAGATGCTATTGTCTCTAAAAAACCTCTGGTTAATTTTTTATTATTTATCTTAAGTACATAATCAATTAAAACGTTTACAACACCTGGATTAAGTTTAAAATCACTTAAAAGTGTTTCTAAAAGAGACAAATCTCTAGATGATGGTTTAGCACCATTACTTCTTCCTTTTAAAAAATTATATGGAGAAGTATTTTCAAAAACATAAATCATTTTAGCACGTCTATCATCTGCTCCTACCGGATTTTTTAAATACTCAGGTTGACTTTTATATATTAGTGAAGGAAGTTTATTATCATTTTCATATTTATAATAATTCCTTACGTTCTTTCTTAGTAAAACCTTATCTATAAGTCCGTTTTCTTTAATAGAATTTAAAATTGGAGACTTAATATCATTAGCATCTAAATTATAAACAAAAGAAAGTTCATTAATAAGTTCCTTAACTTCCCTACTAAACGTTCTATTAGTTATAACCCCACTTGGTACTATTGACATTAAAAGATCAAAATCAAATGCCTTATCTATTTTTATCTCACCAACTTTATTAACACGTAAATCTTCATTTAAATTATCATAAGAAGATGCTGGTACACTTTCAAATACAGAATCAAAAGTACTTGTTATTTCTTCATATGAAGATAAATTAATTCTTGGAACCTTAAAATATTTAAGTAAGTTTTCATATTCTTTTTTACCAATGTTATTATATAAAACTATGTTTAAGATAGGATGATTAAAAAATTCAGATGCTGAAATTGGAGAAAACATCTCATATACATAATTATTAACATCACCTTTTTTGACAAATGTTTTTAAAAGTCCAACGCCTTCTAGTTTTTTTCTAGCTGTTACTATTGAATCCATTTTTACTCTAAGTGAAGTCATTAAATGATGGTGAGTATATTCCCCACTTAATAGTTCTGTTTTATCTAAATCAGTCCACAAAGTATAATATAAATCAGTTGCAATACAACCTATTATTGGTTGGTATAGCATACTTATTATTTTTCTATCACTTTCATTTAGTATAGTACGGTTTACTACTACAAAAGTATCCGCTGGTAAAATGTTTATTTCTCTTTTCATAGTAAACCCTCCTTGCTATATATTTTAATATATTTTTCTAATTATTTAAAGAGTTTTTATCTCTTTTTCACTTAAACCTGTACATTCTGATATTACATTTATATCAATGCTTTTTTCTAACATTCTTTTTGCAACTGAAAGTTTATTTTCTTTTATTCCTTCTTTTTTACCTCTGTTCCAGCCATCTTCTAAGGCATCTTCTATCAAGGAATTTCTTACCCTTCTTTCATGTTCTTCTAAATCATATATTCCTCTTGCTTCTTCTTCTCTACTTATTTCTACTAACTTTTTCCCAACTGGTCTTAGTTCTATATGCTTATCTATTAATTTTTGTAATTCTTCATCTCTTTCTGCCACGAATATCACCAACTTTCCAATTAAATCGTCTTTGTTATTTTCATTATAATACTTTTCTTTTACATTTGGAAGTATTACATGATAACTTTCTAACGACACTCCCTCTTTTATTCCTTTTTCATCCCTCATCTCAAACTTTATTACTGCTCTATCATCATTATACCTGTTAAAATTATCGAAATTTATCTGTATTACTTTTCTTATTTTATTGTAACTTTCTCCTATTAAGTTGCTTTTTAATTTTGCTATATATTCAAAATTTCTATCTACTAACTTTTTATAGTACGTATTATTCATTTCTAAATTTATTACATTATCTTTTACTTCTACTACTAAATCACTTATTTTTTTACTTTCATTTTTACTTGATATTCTATGTTCCGAATCGACAAACGTCATATCCTTTTTTAAATTTGCTTTAGGAAGTCCTGTTATTCCTGATATTATATCTATCAAATAATCTCTTGCTTCAATGCTTGATAATACTGATTTAAATACTCTATCATTTGTCATTGGTATTATTTTATAATTCATATTAACCACCTTTCTTTTTTATATTTTTTATCTCCTTCATATAAATAATTATCCAAAAATTTAAAAAACCCCCTAAATTTCTGAAAAAAATTTCAAAAATTTAGAAAGTTTTTTTATTTTTCTTTAACAGCCTTAAAAATTTTCTTCCATAAACCAGTTTCAGAATAGTTTAGTATTCCAACCTTATAAACCTTAAGACCATATTTTACTAATAAATAATTTAAAAGTATTAAAAGTATTATTCCAATTATTACAACACCAACACCTATTTCTCCGGAAAGCAAAAGACTAGGTGCTAAAGATACCGACATTAAAGGAATAGATGCCATAACTTTTATAAATGTAGAGCCTGGAAATGCTGCAGATAAAATTATTAAGTAATATCCTATTACACTTATTATCATAAGAGGTGTTTGAAGTTGCTGATAATTTTCCATATTAGTTGTCATTGAAGCAAGTATTCCCGCTAAAAGAGAGTAAGCTAAAAAACTAAGTATTATTAAAATTATTATAAGTGGGATTATATAACCTAATTTATTTATTATTCCACTATTTTTTATTAAGTCTACCGCACCTGTTAAATCAAGATTTGATGCTACATCGGTTAAAGCAGAAAATGAACCACTACTTTTGCTAGTTAGTTTTCTTACAATAAGACCAATACCAGAATACATTAAAAGAAGAAAACCTTGAAATAAAACAAATAAATTACTTGCTAATACCTTAGAGAAGAAATGTACTTTAGCAGATACGTTTCCTATTATTATTTCCATACCGCGAGTTGATTTTTCTTCGTTTATTTCCGCTCCTATCATTTGAACTAAAAACATTATTAGCATAAAGCAAGGAAGTACAATAATTAGTGAAAGTACGGAAAGAAGAGATCTTGAAGATTCTTCATCCTTACTTTTTTCTTTATCAACAAAAGTTCTTTTTATAGTAACTTCTTTTGATATTTTAGCAAGTTCATTCTTATCTATATTTGAATTATTTATTGCAATTATCTCTTTTGCACTATTTAAAGAAGCTTTAATTGCTTGATACTTTAATGTATCAACATAAGAATCTGTTATAAACTCTGCATTAAAGAAATTATCTTTATCTTCTTTTATAACTAATAAAATATCTTTTTTACCCTTTAGTTTTTTCTTTTCTTTATTTAAATCATTTACCTTTTTTATGATGACTTTTGAATCATTTAAATACTTATCAACGTTTTTTAAGTTTTCCTCTATCACATTATAATAACCCGTGTTATCTATAACGTTTATCTTTACATCATAATTAAAGTCTCCCCCAAAAAACGTAATAATACCATCTATGTTAACAAGTGCTACTATAACTAGCATAACAATTACATTAACAATCTTAAACCATTTACTTTTCATTGTTTTCTTAAGACTATGCTTAGTTAAAAATATAAACTTATTTTCCATATACTTCACCTACTTTTGCTATAAATATCTCTTCTAAACTAGAATCTTCAAGTGCAAATTTAGTTATATTATCTTTTGTTTTTATATAATTAAATATGTTTTTAAAATATTTCTCATCTTTTATATTAACTTTAAATAAAGAAGATATCTTGCTTACTGATAAAACACCATCTATTTTTTCTAATTCACTTTTTTTTACGTCACCTTCTATTATTACTTTTTTTATTTTATAATCTTTTTTTATGTCTTTTAAATAACCTTCTAAGACGGTTTTACCTTTAACTAATATAAGTAATTTTTCACAAAAAAGTTCAACGTGATCCATTCTGTGTGATGAAAATATAATTGATGTTCCTTTATCTTTTAACTCTAATATAACGTTTTTAAAAAGTTCTATATTAAGTGGATCTAGTCCAGAAAATGGTTCATCTAATATTAAAAGTTCTGGTTCATTTATAATTGCAGATATAAACTGAACTTTCTGCTGATTACCCTTTGATAATGTATTTATTTTTCTATCTTTATAATCTTCTATTTCAAACTTTTTAAGAAGTTTATCTAGCCTTTCTAAAATGGTTTTTTCATCTAATGATTTTAAAGCTCCATAATAAAGCATCTGTTCTTTTACCGTTAGTTTAGTAAGCAAGCTTCTTTCTTCTGTTAAAAAACCTATTTTATCTGTTACGTCATAATCTATTTTTTTATTGTTAAAACTAATAGAACCACTAGATGGACTAATTAAATTCATAATCATTCTAAAAGTTGTTGTTTTACCCGCTCCATTAACTCCTAAAAGTCCAAATATTTCTCCTTTCTTAACTTCAAAAGAAATATTATCTACTGCCTTAAAATCACCATAATACTTAGTTACGTTTTTTACCTTTAGCATACTATCACTCCTTTTTGGTAACATATAAAACTGATTTATTATCAAAGTTTAAAGTGTTAAACTCATGCTTAAATTCATCAAAGTCATAATTTTTATAAATATCATACGCATTTTCTATAATTTTTCCGTGCTTAATTATATAATTATATATCATAGATGCAACGTTAGATGGACTTTCAAATAATCTAACAAGATTTGTTGTAAGAACCTTTTTATTTAATTCAAATAATTTTTCATCAAATAAGTTTTCTCTTAATTTTTCATCTATTTTTTCAATAAACAAATCCTTCTTATCTGTATCAGATGAAAACATAAGTAAAATAACATCATCAAAACAAGAATAATTCATATCTAGTCCTGTCTTTATAATACCATCTTTAATTAAGTTTTTCTCAAATGCAACTGAAAAGCCGAATTTCATATCCAAAAGCATATCTAAGAATAATAATCTCTTATGTGACTCTGTTCCAGTAAGTTTTGGAACCTTTATTTTGTAGCAAATACCAACTTTTGGAATAACAACGTTTTTCTTAACTTCTTTATATTCTTCGCATACTTTAACATCTTCATCATAATCTTTAATTTTTATATCAGAAGATTTATTAAACCCTTTATTTTTCATTATGCCCTTTACTAAAGAAACAGTTTTTATAGGATCAATATTACCATATAAAACCAAAACCATATTAGATGGATTATAAAAAGTATTATAGCATCTATATAAATCTTCCTTAGTTATTTTAGATACGTTTATTTTATCTCCTATCGTTCTATACTTGTTTGGATTAGTATTTAACGTCATATTAAACATCTCTTCAAAAATATACCTATCAACGTTATCACTAGTCATATTTATTTCTTCATTAATTATTGGTTTTTCTTTTTCTACGTTTTCATCCGTAAAATAAGGAGATAAAACAAAGTTAACTAATTCTTCAAGGCAAGGATAAAAATTATCAGTACAAGAAAAATAATAGTTTGTAATTAAGTGATTTGTAAAAGCATTAACGTCCGCTCCAAACTTCTTAAACTTTTCAAATACCCCTTCATTATCACTTGATTCAAATAACTTATGTTCTAAAAAGTGTGCTATTCCCTTTGGAAAACTTACCATCTCTTTTTCGCAGGTTGGCACAAATTCATTGTTAGAAGAACCATAATGAGTTACGAAAAAAGCGCCTTTTTTTGCAAAGCCATTTTTTTTATAAATGTATACGTTAAGTCCGTTTTCTAACTCTTCATGATAAATTACTTCATCAATTTTTTTCATCTTTATTTTTTCCATGGCGTTATTCTCCTTTTAGAAAGTAACATAAATGAGGATAAACTTTAGAAGCAAATTTTTCTATATCTTCTTTTGTTACTTTATTTATATTTTCAATTAATTCATTATCATCTTTAATATCAAATAAATTTAACTTGTTATAACTTCCTATAACATTTGTAATTTTATCTTGCAATTCCATATAAGATGTTATATAACTTCTTTTAGCATACAAAACTTCTTCATCGCTTATATTTTTCATTTCATCTATAATTTTATTAGTAAGATTATATGCCTTATCAAAGTTTTCTTTTTCAATACCCATTATTATATACATTAAAGAATCATCCTTTTCATATCTTGCAAATGAATAATAAGCTAGTTTATTTTCTTCTCTTATTATAGAAAATAGTCTTGATGATACACCACCGCCTAAAATAATTCTATATAAAGGCGCTACATAATTTCTTTCGAAATCTGTTAATTTTTTTAAATATAAAACATAGTTTATTATGTTTTGAGTACCAAAAAAATCTTCTGTTATAACTTTATTTTCTATTTTTTCTTTATCATTATCAATTAGAAGTTTAGCGTCAAACTTTTTATTTTTCTTTATTTTGCTTGTTATTATATCTATTATAGGATTATCAAAATCTATATCTCCTGCTAAAACAAGGGATACACTGCTATTATTTATCATATCTAAATAATCATCATATAAACTTTTACTAGTTATTTTATTTAAGTATTTTAAATCACTCATATATGTATAAGCTTTATTTTCATCTAAATTCTTTAAAACCTGTCTTTCTATATATGAACTTGAATCTTCCTTTATTTTTTCTAAAGCACTTTTTTTAGTTTCATAAATTAAATCAAAAGTATCTTGGTCAAATGCAAAATTACTAACTAATGGATTAAATATAATCTCGCAAAAAAGGTCTATCACATCTTTTAAATTACCCTCCTTAGTATATTTATCAATTAACGTAGAAAAAGTAAAACTAGTAATATGATAATTTCCAACCCTACTAGATGAAGCATATAAAGATGCGTCATAACATTCTAATGATTTTATATATAATTTTTCACTAGTATCATATTTTTTACATGATTCCATAAGCATGTTTCTAAGCATCATTCTATTTGTTATCGTGCTTTTTAATACAGGACTTTTGAAATACAATCTTCCCGCTACTTGCTTAAATTTATCAGTCTTAATAATGGTAACTGGAACGTTATTAACTTCTCTTTTTAATATTTTCATTTATATCACCTTTCTTATTATGGCTTTATAATTAGATTATATCATTTATCAAAAAAAAAGATAGAAAATTATCCTATTTTCTACCTATTTATTTTAAAGTAAATACTGAATCATTTAGTTCTTTAGTTGTATCACCATCAGCATATTCTACTGCATTTTGATGTATAGCATCTATTTTTTCTTGGAAAGTTACATAATTAGATTCTTCTTTTTTATTTTTGACTTCATATTGTTTTATTATATTATCATGTATTTCATTAGCATCTTTATCATTCTTTGCGTTTGCAAGTCGTTTCATATCTTCTCTATGATGTTCACTTTCTAATGAGTTCACATTCTTAGATACCCTACTTAAATAGTCTGCTATTACATCATTTTTTGCATCTGCAATTAGTTTCATATCTTCTCTATGATATTCACTTTCTAATGAGTCCGCATCCATAGATACGTCACTTAAATAGTTTGCTATTACATCATTTTTTGCATCTGCAATTAGTTTCATATCTTCTCTATGATATTCACTTTCTAATGAGT
>ERZ773235.609-NODE-609-length-45021-cov-17.938153_pt1 | contig 45021 bp, 38 predicted proteins | sample MGYA00580522_ERZ773235 | MGnify/ENA primary metagenome ERZ773235 (study PRJEB29015, sample SAMEA2737797) | human gut metagenome | biome: human gut; feature: human-associated habitat; material: faeces | place: China | collected 2012 ...
TCACCAACTCAATCGCGAAAACGGGAGTCCAGAGGGTCGAAGACCCTTTGGCAGGTCAAGGGCAGCGCCCTTGCGTCTCCCCCAAATCAACACGCGGAAAAAGTAAGAAGAAGTCACCAACTCAATCGCGAAAACGGGAGTCCAGAGGGTCGAAGACCCTTTGGCAGGTCAAGGGCAGCGCCCTTGCGTCTCCCCCAAATCAACACGCGGAAAAAGTAAGAAGAAGTCACCAACTCAATCGCGAAAACGGGAGTCCAGAGGGTCGAAGACCCTTTGGCAGGGTCGAGGGGCAGCGCCCCTCGCGTCTCCCTTTCGCTACTAAGAAAGGAGCTGCAAATATGCAGAACCGTACTCATACATGCGACGAACTGCGGCTGTCGGACGCGGGTAAGCGCGTGCAGCTGTCCGGCTGGATGGATAGCGTGCGCATCGTCAGCGCGAACCTCGCGTTCGTCATCCTGCGCGATTTCTATGGCACGACGCAGGTCGTTATTGATGACGAGGAGCAGATGAAAATCATCCGCAGCCTCAACAAGGAGAGCGTCATCTCCGTGACTGGCATCGTGCGCGAGCGCGACAACAAGAATCCGAAAATTCCCACGGGCGACATTGAAGTCGAGCCGGAGAAAATCGACGTGCTGGGGCGCTGCCGCTACAATGAGCTGCCGTTCCAGATCAACCGCTCCCGCGAGGCGGACGAGAGCATCCGCCTGAAGTACCGCTATCTCGACTTGCGCAACCCCGATGTGAAGAAGAACATCGTCATGCGCTGCAACGTCGTCACCGCCCTGCGTCAGGCGATGAACGAGCACGGCTTCCTTGAAATCACCACGCCTATCCTGACGGCTTCGTCCCCTGAGGGCGCGCGCGATTACCTCGTTCCGGCGCGTAAGCATCCGGGCATGTTCTACGCCCTGCCGCAGGCGCCCCAGCAGTTCAAGCAGCTGCTGATGACCTCCGGCTTCGACCGCTACTTCCAGATTGCCCCCTGCTTCCGCGACGAAGATGCGCGCGGCGACCGCAGCCCGGGCGAGTTCTATCAGCTGGATATGGAAATGGCGTTCGCGACGCAGGAGGACGTGTTCAGCGTCCTTGAAGACGTGCTGCCGCCCATTTTCGCCAAGTACGGCACATACAACACCGCGTCCAGCGCGCCCTTCAAGCGCATTGCCTACAACGACGCGATGGAGCGCTACGGCTCGGACAAGCCCGACCTGCGCATTGATCTGGAAGTGCAGGACGTGACCGAACTCATTGGCGGCTGCGGCTTCCAGCCCTTCGAGGGCAACACCGTCAAGGCGGTTGTCGTCAGCGACATGACCGCGACTCGCAAGCAGATTGACAAGCTCTGCGCGGATGTCGAGGTGGTGACGGCGAATAAGGTCTACTGGTTCAAGCTGGATGAGAAGGGCGAAATTGCCGGCGGTATTGCGAAGTTCGTCAAGGAGCAGAAGGATGAACTGGTCGAAAAGCTGGGTCTGAAGCCGAACACGTTCGTTGGCCTGACCTGCGGCAAGAAGCTGGCAGCGCAAAAGACCGCGGGCGTGCTGCGCCGTCTGGTCGCTGATCTCTGCCCTGCGCATATCGACCGCGAAAAGTACGAATTCTGCTGGATTGTCGATTTCCCGATGTACGAAATCGGCGAGGAATCCGGCGAACTCGAATTCTGCCATAACCCCTTCTCCATGCCCAACGGCGGTCTGGAGATTCTGCAAAAGGCGGCGGCAGGCGAGGTTGACCCGCTGACCATCACGGCGTACCAGTACGATTTGGTCTGCAACGGCGTGGAGCTGTCCTCCGGCGCTGTCCGCAACCACGACCCGGAAATCATGATTGAAGCGTTCAAGCTCGTCCGGCTGGGCGAAGAGGACGTGAAGGCGAAGTTCCCGGCGATGTACAACGCCTTCTGCTACGGCGCGCCGCCGCACGCGGGCATTGCTCCCGGTGTTGACCGCATGGTGATGCTGCTGGCGGGCGCGGAGACGATTCGCGAAGTCATCCCGTTCCCGATGAACAAGAACGCGCAGGACGTGATGATGGGCGCACCCGGCAAGGTGGATCAGAAGCAGCTGGATGAACTGCATATCGCCTGCACGAAAGTCGAAGAATAATCCGCACGCGGATGAGGAAACAATCCTCGTCCGCCTTTTTTCTGCCGAACGGGAAGAAACACGGATTGAACGCTTGTCAATCCGGCAAAACTATGGTATAATGGGATGAAACAAAGTCGGTAGACTGCGTTTTGCCATTTCCTGCGCGAAATCATGTGCTTTTGTGCGCAGGAGTTTGGATTGAAATTAGGAGGTGCATTTCGTTATGGCGCTGAAGAAGGATAATCTGCCCGTGAATGTCGATGTGGATACCGAGCAGGGGAGCAGCATCACCTATGCCAATGAAGTGGTCGCGATTATTGCGGGCGTCGCCGCCAGCGAGGTGGAGGGCATTGCGGGTATGTGCAATGTCTCCGGCAATCTGCTGGGCAAGAACCGCGCCGTGACCAAGGGCGTGAAGGTGGAAATCGGCACCGAGGAAGCCAGCGTGGATTTGTATGTCGTCATGGAGTACGGCACGCCCATCCAGAAGGCAGCGTATGACGCGCAGGAAAGCGTCCGCAAGGCGATTGAGACGATGACGAACCTGCATGTGGTGCGCGTGGATGTGCATGTGCAGGGCGTTAGCTTTGAAAAAGAGAACAACGCGCTGAACGCCGGTGCAAAGAAGGCGCTGGCAGAGGACAAGAAGGAAACGCCGCTGGTGGAAGCCCCTGAGAGCGAGGAAAAAGCGGCGGAAAATTCCGCGGAAGTGCCTGAAGAAGAGGGCAAGGAGAACTGATGCCTTCATACTGCCGGCAGGGTGTTTGCCTTGCCGGTTTTGAAGTTGCTATCCAATGTAAAAGTGAAAACGGCAAGCGAAGGAAACGAAAGGAGCAAACCGGGAATGAAGCGTCGTGTGAGCGATATTGCGGTGATGATTTTGTCCTTTTTGGTGCTGCTGGCGCTCTCTGCTGAAACAGCGCTGGTCGGCGTGGAAGCCGTGCGGGGTGAACAGTGGCAGCTGATCCGACTGACGGCGTGGCTGCAAGGCAGCGGCGTATGGGGCGGCATAGCGTGTATCGCCGTGGCGGTGCTGGCATTGGTGCTGGCGCTTATGTGCCTGTGGCGCGTGTTCCCGCACCGCACGGCGAGCCAGCGCGGCTATGTGATGCAGAAAAATGAAAATGGCTCCATCGGGGTGTCAATTCGCGCTATTGAGGGGCTGATTCGCACTTGCATCGACAAGCATGAGGCGATTGCCAAGGCGGACATCACGGTCGAAGAGTGCCGTGACGGCATTGCGATTGGCTTGCACATTATTCAGGCGGCGGGTGTGAATATCCCGCTGTCCGTCGGGGCGCTGCAAAAGCAGATTAAGCAGTATGTGACGGCGTGCACGGGCGTGGATGTGTACAAAATCCGCGTGATGGTGGAGAACGACGCAAGCATTCCGGTTGCGTCCACCTACGAGGTGCAGGACGTGACGCCTCTGCCGTCGGCGGAGGAAACGGCGGAACAGCCGATGGTCACGCCCCCGGCACAGCCTGTTGCGATTCCCGCGACCGAGCCGGAGCAGAAGCCGAAAGTGCCGGACACGTTCATTTCCCCGGAGGATGACGAGGACGACGAACGTCCGCTGCATCAGCGCCTGTTCGGCACGCCGGAGCAGCCCGCGTTTGTGCCCGCGCCGCCGGAGGTGACAGAAGCGCCCGAAGCGGATGAAGTCGAGGCTGCCGAGGATGCCCCGGAGGAAACGGAAGCATCGGCGGAAGAAGCAGCTGCGGCAGAAGAATCCGCCGGGGAAACGGTGGACGCGGCAGACGACGGCGAAAAATCAGCAGAATAACAACAATGCGCATTTTTAGTGTGGAATAGGAGAGAAAAACAATATGGCACGGACGACTGCGCGTGCGGCGGTCATGCAGATGATTTTTGAACATATGGCGGGCGGGGAAGGCGGCGAAGAGACGCTGCAAATGGTGTATGAGGCGCTGCGGAAGGAAGGACTTCCCGGCGTGGACAGCATTTCAGAGAACGAGCCGAGCGAATCCGACCGGGCGTACATCACCGAGGTGCTCGACGGCGTCTTGGCGCACCTCGACGAGCTGGATGAAGCGATTCAGGCTGCCAGTCCGCGCTGGGAAATCAGCCGGATGCCGCATGTGGATTTGACCATCCTGCGCATGGCAGCGTGGGAAATCCTCTACGAGGAGGGAATCCCCGGCCCGGTCGCCATCAATGAGGCGGTCAACCTTGCCAACCGCTTCTCCGAGCCGACGAGCGGCCGCTTCGTCAACGGCGTACTGGGTACGATTCTGCGCAGAAAGCAGGCGGAAAACCCGTGAAGCGCGTCGTTGTCGGGCTTGACACAAGCTGCTACACCACGTCCGCTGCTGCTGTAACCGCGGAGGGCAATGTGATTGCGAGCTGCCGCAAGCTGCTGCCTGTTCCGCAAGGACAGCGCGGGCTGCGGCAGTCGGAGGCGGTGTTCACGCATGTTCGTCAGCTGCCGTGGCTGATTGAGGAATTGTCGGCGTATTTGACGGATTGCGAAATCGTCGCGGTGTGCGCTTCCCGCCGTCCACGGGATGAGGAAGCGTCGTATATGCCCGTGTTTCAAGCAGGGGACGCACAGGGCCGCAGTCTGGCGGCTCTGCTTCGCGTTCCCTGTTTTGCTACGACGCACCAGCGCGGGCATGTGGAAGCCGCGAAGGTGGATAGCGGCGTGGCAGCGGGCGATTTGCTGGCGGTGCATCTCTCCGGCGGCACGACCGAAGTGCTGTCGCTGGTGGATGACCGCCTGACGCTGCTTGGCGGGACGCTTGACCTCCATGCGGGGCAGGTGGTTGACCGCACGGGCGTGGCGCTGGGGCTGCCTTTTCCGGCGGGACCGCATTTGGAGGAGCTGGCGGTGCGCGGCACGGCGAGGGCGCTGCTGCCGGTCGCTATGGCGGATGGCGGACTGTACTGCCACTTGTCCGGCGCGGAAACGCAGGTGCAGCGCTGGATTGTGCAGGGGACGATGCCCAAGGAGAATATTGCCCGCGAGGTGTACGACCTGCTGGCGCGGACAGTTTCGCGCATGGTGACGGCGGCATCCCAGCAGACGGGCATTCATCAGGTGCTGATTGCGGGCGGTGTTGCGTCCTCGCGGCTCTTTCGGGAGCTGGTGACGCAGCGGACTGCCAAGCGTCAGCCGGATTTGCGCGTGCATTTCGGCCGCCCGGAGTATTCCGGGGACAACGCGGTCGGCGTGGCGCTCATTGGCGCAAGAAAATGGCGCGAACAGCAAACGCTGAAGGAGATAGAATATGGCAGCACAGATACTGGACGGTAAGGCGATTTCAGCGGAGCTTCGCGGGGCAATTGCACAGCGGGTGGCGCGCCTGCGCGAAAAGGGCGTCACGCCAGGATTGGCGGTGATTCTCGTCGGCGCAGACCCAGCCAGCCAGATTTATGTGCGCAACAAGAGCGTCGGGTGTGATCAGGTCGGCATCCACTCCGTGACCCTCAACCTGCCCGAAACGACAACGCAGGACGAACTGGAGAAGCTGATAGCTCGTCTGAATGCGGACGACACCATCCACGGTATTCTGGTGCAGCTTCCCCTGCCGAAACACCTCGATGAGGCGGCAGCGCTGGCGGTTATCGCGCCGGAAAAGGATGTGGACGGCTTCCACCTGCTCAACGCGGGGCGGATGATGAGCGGACAGCCGGGCGTGGTTGCGTGCACGCCCAAGGGCGCAATGGAGATGATCCGCCGCACGGGGATTGACCTTGACGGCAAAGAAGCGGTCGTCGTCGGGCGGAGCAACATCGTCGGCAAGCCGATGGCAATGCTGCTGCTGCAAGCGAACTGCACCGTCACCATCTGCCACAGCCACACGGTGAACCTCGCCCAGCACACGCGCAATGCGGATATTCTCGTCGCGGCGGTCGGCAAGCCGGGGTTCATCACCAAGAGCATGATCAAGCCCGGCGCAGTCGTCATTGATGTGGGTATCAACCGCGTGAACGGCAAGGTCGTTGGCGACGTGATGCCTGATGTGGCGGACGTTGCGGGCTACATCACGCCTGTCCCCGGCGGCGTGGGCAAAATGACAATTGTCGAGCTGCTGGAAAACACGGTGGAAGCGGCGGAGAAGCAGACGGCAAAATAAGCCGATACAAGTAGGAAGTGAACGCGCCATGTCGGAGTGGGTTCTGGAGGTCAGCGAGGTCAACGAGTACGTCCGGCAGCTGCTGCAAAACGAGCCGGCGCTTCGCAAAGTCCGTTTGCGCGGGGAAATCAGCAACTTCAAGCGCCATTCGTCCGGGCATTGGTACTTTACGCTCAAGGACGAGCGATGCCGAATCGCGGCGGTCATGTTCCGGCAGAACGCGATGCGCATGTCAATTCGCCCGATGGACGGCATGTCCGTCATCGTCAGCGGGCAGGTCGGGCTGTACAGCGAGGGCGGCAGCTACCAAATTACCTGCGACAGTATGCGTCCGGACGGCATCGGCACGCTGTATCAGCAGTTCGAGGCGCTGAAAAACCGTTTGGCGTCGGAAGGGCTGTTCGACGAGGAGCACAAGCGGCGCTTGCCGTATCGCCCGAAGAAAATCGCGGTCGTCACGTCGGAAACAGGCGCGGTGCTGCACGATATCTGCATGGTGTCGCGGGCGCGCGATCCCGGCGTGCCGCTGGTGCTGGTGCCGGTTCAGGTGCAGGGCGCAGGGGCGGCGGAGAGCATCGCGCAGGGCATTCGGCGCGCGGCGAAAATCCCGGAGGTCGAGGTCGTCATCGTCGGGCGCGGCGGCGGCTCGATGGAGGATTTGTGGGCGTTCAACGAGGAAATTGTGGCGCGCGCGATTTATGACTGCCCGATTCCCGTTATCAGCGCGGTTGGGCATGAAACCGACTTCACGATTGCGGATTTTGTGGCGGACAGGCGCGCCGCCACACCGTCAAACGCGGCGGAAATGGCGGTGCCGGACTTGCGGGAGATTCTCGCGGGGCTGGATGGAATGCGGCAACACTTGCAGACGGCGCTTTCGCAGCACTTGCAGGAAACGCGCCTGACGCTGATGACGCTGGAAAAGCGTCTGGCGGCGTGCGACCCGAACCAACGCTTGACGGCGCTGGAGAAGCGGCTCGGCGGCGCAAAAATGCGGCTGGAGCATCAAATGTCGCAGCGGATTTCGGCGCTGACCCCGCGATTGGGCATGGCGCGGATTCGGCTGGACAGCGCGGCGGAGCAGAGTTTGCAGCGAAAAATGGAGCGGCTGCATCGGCAGAAGCTGCATTTGCAGGCGCTGAACCCGGAGGCGGTGCTGGAGCGCGGTTATGCGCTGGTGCTGGACGGTGGCAGGGTGCTGCCTGAACGCGCGGCGGCGCGGACGCATCCGCAGATGACGATTCGTTTCCGGGATGGCGAAATGCGGGTCATGCAGCCCGATAAGGAGGGTGCTTATGGCAGCGAAAAAGAAGCTGACGTTTGAAGAACGGCTTCAACAGGTGGAAGCACTGATTGCGAAGATGGAGAGCGGCGAAATGCCCTTAGAGGAAGCCATGCAGCAGTACGAAGCGGGGCTGAATGCGCTGAACGCCCTCGAAAAGGAGCTGACGGCGGCACAGCAGCGCTTGACGGTACTGCGGCAGCAAAGCGGCGAGGACATCGAGGTGCCGATGGAGGAACAGCAATGAAGACATACGCGGAATACCGCAAGCAGGTCGAAGAGGCGCTTTCGGGGCAGCTGCGGTCGCTGGGCGAAATCCCGGATATTCTGCTGAAGGCGATGGAGTATTCGCTGCTGGCGGGCGGCAAGCGGCTTCGCGCAGTGCTGCTGCTGGCATCATGCGAAGCCATCGGCGGTGATACGGGAAAGGCGCTGCCGTTTGCCTGTGCGCTGGAAATGATTCACACATACAGCCTGATTCACGACGACCTGCCTGCGATGGACAACGATGACCTGCGGCGCGGTCAGTTGACGAATCACCGCAAGTTCGGTGAGGACGTGGCGATTCTGGCGGGCGACGGGCTGCTGTCGGCGGCAATGGAGCTGATGGCGCGTCAGTCGGCGCAGCTGGCGAAGGCGGGGGATTGCTCTGGCGTGCTGGCGATGGAAGCGATTGCGCGTCACGCGGGCGTAACGGGCATGGTCGCCGGGCAGACGATGGACGTAACCAGCGAGGGCACGAAGCCGACGGCGGACAAGGTGCGCTACATCCACCTGCACAAAACGGCGGATTTGCTGACTGCCCCCGTGGAGGCAGGCCTGCTGCTGGCGGGCGCGACGCAGGATCAGGTGAAATATGGCTGCGAGTATGGGCAGCACCTCGGCATGGCGTTCCAGATGGTGGACGACCTGCTGGACGTCATTGGTACGGAGGAAGCACTGGGCAAAAGCATTGGCAAGGACGTCGCGGAAGAGAAGCTGACGTGGATTGCCATTCGCGGCATTGAGGGCACACGCGAGGACGCGGCACGGGAAACGGCCTTGGCGGTGGATGCGGCAGCGAAAATCGGCGGAGATATGAAATTTTTGCAAACCCTTGCACAAAGTACCCTGAACAGAGTACAATAAGAGATAGGATTCGTGCGCTTGCGCCGGATTGATTTATCATTCATCAAAAGGGAAGCGGAAATAAATGGAACTACACAACATTCTGGGGCTTTTCAGCAATCAGGTGCTGCTGTGCTGCATCACGGCGTGGTTCGTGGCGCAGGCGCTCAAAATTCCGACGTACTATCTGGTCGAAAAGAAATGGGACTGGCACCGCTTTTTCGGCAGCGGGGGAATGCCGTCGAGCCATACGGCGTTCGTCGTCTCCCTGACGCTGATGATTGGCGCGACGCAGGGCTTCGACAGCGCGATTTTCGCCCTGTCTTTCACGATGGCGGCGATTGTCATGTACGACGCGACGGGCGTCCGCCGCGAGACGGGCAAGCAGGCGGTTATCATCAACGAAATCGTGCAGAAGATGTTCGTCAATGGCGAAAGTATCACGGATGAGGAACTGAAGGAATTGGTCGGTCACACGCATGTCGAGGTCATCGGCGGCGTGATTGTGGGGCTTCTGACGGCAGGGCTGTTCCTGCTGTTTATGTGAATTTGAGGAGGATTTACGCAAATGGATCGTTTTCTGGAGGAATCTGTAAGCAAACACCACCGCGCGGCGGAAGAGGTGCTGTACTACGCGTCGTGGGTCGTGATGATTGTGTCCGCGATTCTGGCGTTCATGTACCTGAACGTCATGTTTTACAGCTTCAGCATCTCGATGCTGGTGATGACGCTGGTGTTCACGGGTATTGCGGTGTACATTTTCTTCTTCCATGACCGCCTGCGCACGGAGTACGACTACACGTTCACCAACGGCTCCATGGATTTTGCGCAGGTGTTCAACAACCGCAAGCGCAAGGCGCTGGGCAGCCTGAACGTGGCAAAGGTAGATGCGTTCGGCAAGGTTGCCAGCGGCAGTTTCCATCGGCATGTGTCCGCGCCGGGCGTGAAGCAGCTGCGCTGGTTTCTCAATCGCGACGCGGAGCTGTACTATTTCGCTTTCTCCAAGGACGGCAAGAAGTCCCTGATTGTGTTTGAGCCGAGCAAAGCCATGGTGGATAACATCCGCCACTATCTGCCCTTCGGCGCGTATCAGGAGAATTGACCGTGAAAACCATCTATCTGGATAACAGCGCGACGACGAAGCCCTCCGCCGCGGTGATTGCCGCGATGACGGACGCGCTGGAAAACGGCTGGTACAACCCGTCGGCGCTGTACCGCCCGGCCATGGATGCGGAGAAAGCCGTCGAGAATGCGCGTGAAATCTGCCTGAAAGCAGCAGGCGCGGCGAACCAGCGCATGGTGTTCACCTCTGGCGGCACGGAGGCGGACAATATCGCCATTCTGGGGCATTTGCGCACGAAGCATAAGCCGGGACGGGTGCTGATGCTGTCCGTAGAGCATCCTGCGGTGCTGAACTGCGCACAGGAAGCCGAACGCATGGGGCACAAGGTTGTGCCGATTCCAGTAGATCGCCGCGGCGTGGTGGATCTGCCCGCGCTGGAAGGCTTGCTGGGCGAGGATGTCCACCTGATTACGCTCATGCAGGTCAACAACGAGGTCGGCGCGGTGCAGCCCATTGCGGAAGTCGCCGCGCTGCGCGACCGCCTTGCGCCGAATGCCGCCATTCATGTGGACGGCGTGCAGGGCTTTCTGCGTGTGCCGCTGAATTTCAATGCGCTCAAAATCCAGTCCTACGCCTTTTCCGGGCATAAGATTCATGCCAGCAAGGGCATCGGCGGCTTGATTTTCCGCAAAGACCACAAACTGTCGCCCATCGTCTTCGGCGGCGGGCAGGAGGACAACCTGCGCTCCGGCACGGAAAACGTCCCCGGCATCATCGGGCTGGGCGAGGCGGTTCGCACTTATCCGCAGGGCGCGGCAGAGAAGATGATGGCGCTGAAAACCCGCCTGCTGACGGACTTGCAGGAGGCGATTCCCACGGCAAAGCGCAACGGCCCCGCACTGGATGACCCGCTCTGCGTGCCGCATATCTTGAGCGTCAGCCTGTCGCCTGTGCGAAGCCAGACAATGCTGTTCGCGCTGGAAGGCGACGGCATCTATGTCAGTGCAGGTTCGGCGTGCGCTGCGCATAAACAGAAGGTGTCCGGCGTGCTGACGGCGATGGGCTTGTCCCCGGCGGAAGCGGACTGCACGCTGCGGTTCAGTCTCTGCCCGGACAATACCGAGGCGGAAATGGATGATGTCGCGCAGTGCGTCAAGAAGCACTATGACCTGCTGAAAGCCTACGTCAGACGATAATATCTACATATTAAGGAGAGGAATTCCTGTGCGCAATTTGCTGCTTGTCCGTTATGGCGAGATTTTCCTGAAGGGGCAGAATCGCCCGCTTTTTATGCGCGCGCTGGTCAAGCGCATCAAGTACGCCGTGAAAGACCTCGGCGCGACGGTGCTGCTGCACGACGGACGCATTCTCGTGTCGGATTTTGACGATTTGGATGAGTGCATCCGCCGCGTGACGAAGGTGTTCGGCGTGCACAGCGTCTGCCCGGCGGTCGAAATGCCCAAAGACGACTTTGACGCCCTCTGCAATCAGGCGGTTGCCATGATGGCGGATTTGTCCGGCACGTTCCGCGTGACGGCGCGCCGCTCGGACAAGAACTACTTCATGGATTCGCCTGCTATCAACATCGAAATGGGACACCGCATCCTGACGGCGAACAAGAACCTGTCTGTGGACGTGAAGAAGCCCCAGCACACCATGAACGTGGAAATCCGCGACATGGCGTACCTGTATGTGAAGGTGATTCCGGCGGTCGGCGGTATGCCCGTCGGCACGAACGGCCGCGCGACGCTGCTGCTTTCCGGCGGCATTGACAGCCCGGTCGCAGGGTGGATGATTGCCAAGCGCGGCGTGCATATCAACGCGGTGCATTTCCACTCTTATCCATACACGTCTGACCGCGCGAAGGAAAAGGTGCTGGATTTGGCGCGCATTTTGTCCGAAAGCTGCTGCGGCATTCGCGTCCACATCGTGCCGTTCACCAAAATCCAGATGGAAATCCACGAAAAGTGCCCCGAAGAGTACACGACGCTCATCATGCGCCGCTTCATGATGCGCATTGCCGAAAAGGTGGCGCGTCAGGAGAACAGCGAGGCGCTGATTACCGGCGAATCGGTCGGGCAGGTCGCCAGTCAGACGATGACGGCGCTCGGTACGACCGATATGGTGGTGGATATGCCTGTTTTCCGCCCGCTGATTGGCTTTGACAAGGAAGAAATTATCGCCGTGAGTGAAAAAATCGGCACATTCGAGACGTCCAGCCTGCCCTACGAGGACTGCTGCACGGTCTTTACGCCGCGCCATCCCGCGACGCACCCGAAGATGGAGAAAATTCTTGAAGGCGAGAGCAAACTCGACATCGACGGGCTGATTGATGAAGCCATAGCGGGCATCGAAATCGTCTGCTGCTAATTACGGCATCATATTCAGAAACACCGTCAGGGGCAGCCCTGAAATGCCCAGCGCGCCTGTCAACAACGATGAAATCGGATTAATGCCGACGTGCGGCAAGGGCAGCAGATTCCACGCCATCAACAGCACAGTGCCAAACGTCCAGCAGTTCAGCAGCCGCGCGCCCCAAGTGCCGGGGCGATAGCAGCGGCAGAGCAGCAGCGTCAAAACGAAAGCGGGAAGCAAAATCCACATACAAATCTCCTCCTTTGTAAGAAGAGTGTATGCGGAAGCGGAAAAACAATCTTGCCATTTCGTGCCGAACGTGGTATGATAGACATTGGGGATTTTCTGACGAGCCGGAAGGGGCGGAATGGCATGGCGGAGGATTTTGTGGCGCTGATGCAGGCGATTGCGCCGGAGATGGCGGAAGCAATGGCGCGCCGTGCCATGGTGCTGACGGCGATTGCGGAATCAGCCCCGGTTGGGCGGCGGCAATTGGCGCTCCGGCTGAATCTGGCGGAAAGGGAAGTGCGCGCGGACGTGGAGAAGCTCCGCGACGCTGGCCTGATTACGCTGGACAAAGCCGGGATGAATCCGACGCCGAATGCGTCACGCTGGCTGGAAAGTGCCCGCAGCTTCGCCCGGCAGGCGCAGGGCCTGACTGCGCTGGAAACGGCGCTGATGCAGGTTCTGCCGGTGAAAACCGTTTTCGTTGCGCCGGGGGATGCTGATGCGGATGTGCGTGTACTGTCTGACGTGGGGCGGTTGGCGGCGCAGGGCGTGCGGCAGTTGCTGCATTCCGGGTCGACGCTGGCAGTCACGGGCGGTTCGACCATCGCGGCGACGGCACACGCCATGCAGAGCAGCGCTCCCATGAACGTCATGGTCGTTCCTGCACAGGGCGGCTTCGGGCGTGAAGTGGAAACGCAGGCGAACACGCTGGCGGCGGAAATCGCCCAGCGGCTCGGCGGACATCATCGGCTGCTGCATCTGCCAGACCACATGGACGAGCAGGCGAAGCAGGAAATGCTGCGGCTGCCTGAAATCCGCGAGACGATGGAGCGCATCCAGCGTGCGGACATTATCCTGCACGGCATCGGCTGCGCGCAGGAAACGATGAGTCGCCTGCCCGTGGAGCAGGTGCGCCTGCTGATGAAGAAGGGCGCGGTCGGGGAGTCCTTCGGCGCGTATTACGACCGGGATGGGCAGTGCCTGCTGAAATCATCCGGCGTGTGCGTCGATTTGGCGCGCTTGACGCCAGACTGCCGCATGATTGCGGTCGCGGCGGGCGCAAAGAAGGCGGAAGCCATCATCTCCGTCCTGCGGCATGATTCGCATACGCTGCTGGTGACGGATGAGGGTGCGGCAAAGCAGATGCTTGCTATCCTCAAAACAAATACGGGTTGTTCGTCAGTCACCGATGTGTGACGGACGTTCTCAATAAAAGCAACCAAAAGAGCAATCTTGAAGGAGTGTGCATCAACAATGGCTAAGAAAACGATTGACGACATCAAGGTTTCTGGCAAGAAGGTGCTGGTTCGCTGTGACTTCAACGTCCCCATGAAGGACGGCAAGATCACCAACGACAAGCGCATCGTGGCCGCGCTTCCTACCATCAAGAAGCTGATCGCTGACGGCGGCAAGGTCATCCTGTGCAGCCATCTGGGCAAGCCGAAGAACGGCCCGGAAGATAAGTTCTCTCTGGCGCCCGTGGCGGTTCGCCTGAGCGAACTGCTGGGTCAGCCCGTCGTGTTCGCCAATGACGACACGGTGGTTGGCGAAAACGCCAAGGCTGCTGTGGCGGCGATGAAGGACGGCGACGTCGTGCTGCTGCAGAACACCCGCTTCCGCAAGGAAGAAACCAAGAACGTCGAGGAGTTCTCCAAGGAACTGGCTTCCCTGGCGGACTGCTATGTGGATGACGCGTTCGGCTCCTGCCACCGCGCACACTGCTCCACCGAGGGCGTGACGAAGTTCCTGTCCCCGTGCGTGGCAGGCTATCTGATTGGCAAGGAACTCGCCGTGATGGGCAAGGCGCTGGAAAATGCGGATCGTCCGTTCGTCGCGGTGCTGGGCGGCGCGAAGATTGAGGACAAGCTGAATGTCATCAACAACCTGCTGGAAAAGGTTGATACGCTGATTATCGGCGGCGGCATGGCGTTCACCTTCCTGAAGGCGAAGGGCTATGAAATCGGCAAGTCCCTGCTGGACGAAACCAAGATTGATTACTGCAAGGACATGATGGCGAAGGCTGCGGAAAAGGGCGTTCAGCTCCTGCTGCCGGTTGACACCGTGTGCATCAAGGACTTCCCGAACCCGATTGACGCGCCGGTTGACACCGTGACCGTCGATGCGGACGCGATTCCGGCGGACATGGAAGGCTGCGATATTGGCCCGAAGAGCCGTGAGCTGTTCGCGGCGGCTGTGAAGTCCGCCAAGACGGTTGTGTGGAATGGCCCGATGGGCGTGTTTGAGAACCCGACGTTGGCGGCTGGCACGCTGGCGGTTGCGCAGGCAATGGCGGATTCCGACGCGGTGACCATCATCGGTGGCGGCGACTCTGCGGCAGCTGTGGAGCAGATGGGTCTGGGCGACAAGATGACCCACATCTCCACTGGCGGCGGCGCTTCGCTGGAATACCTCGAAGGCAAGACGCTGCCCGGCGTTGCGTGCCTCGACGAGAAGTAATTTTCATGGGCAAGACCGTCCCTGCCAACCGCAGGGGCGGCTTTGTCCTGCCAAAAATCCTAAACTTTCACGCGGACACAGTATGGAGAAGCCATCAACTGAATCGCGAAAAGGGGTCAAGGGGCAATTGCCCCTTGCGGAGTCCAGAGGCAGCGCCTCTGGTAGGGTTTGGGGCAACGCCCCAGTCGTACTTTTAATTATGAGGTGATTGGAATGCGTAAGGCGATTATTGCGGGTAACTGGAAGATGAATAAGACCCCCGCGGAAGCGGCGGCGCTGGTCAATGACTTGAAGCCCCTCGTGAAGGACGCGAGCTGCGACGTGGTCGTGTGCGTCCCGGCGGTGGACATCGCGGCGGTCAAGGCGGCGGCGGAAGGCTCGAATATCCATGTGGGCGCGGAGAACGTGCACTGGGCGGCGTCCGGCGCGTACACCGGCGAACTGTCCGCGGAGATGCTTGTGGCTGCTGGCGTGGAATACGTCATCATCGGCCACAGTGAGCGCCGTCAGTACTTTGGCGAAACCGACCAGACGGTCAACAAGCGCGTGCTGGCGGCTGTTGCGGCGGGGCTGAAGGTCATCCTGTGCGTCGGCGAAATGAAGGACGTGCGTGAAGCAGGCGCGACCGACGGCTTGGTGGATTATCAGACCATCATGGCGCTGAACGGTCTGACCGCCGAGCAGGTGGCGGACGTTGTTATCGCTTACGAACCCGTTTGGGCGATTGGCACCGGTCTGACCGCGACCGACGAGCAGGCGAACGAGACCATCGGCGTCATCCGCAAGGCGGTTGCCCGCAAGTATGGTCAGGAATGCGCTGACAAGGTGCGCATCCAGTACGGTGGATCGATGAATCCCAAGAACGTCAAGGGCTTGATGGCGCAGCCCGAAATCGACGGCGGCCTGATTGGCGGCGCGTCCCTGAAGGCGCCCGACTTCTCCCTCGTCGTGAATTACGACAAGTAAGGCAAGTCGTATTGACCATCCGCACGGTCAGTTCTACGCTGACCGTGTTTTTTTTGTGTACTTTGAATAAAAGTGCCGCGTTAAAACATGACTTTTTGCCGCCTTTGTGCTATGATAATTAAGGAATACACGAATGCTATTTCCTGCATTCACCTGCGCCATCTGCTTGCATCTTGGCGCATTCTCATTTGGAAATAGTACAAGGAGTTATTATTATAATGAAGAAAACGTTTCTTCCGGCGCATCTTACCGGCACGGTCAGCGCGCCGGCGTCCAAATCCGAAGCGCATCGGCGCATGATTTGCGCAGGGCTGACCAAAGGTGAAACGATGCTGACCGGCTTTATGGATTCTGCGGACATGGCGGCGACGATGCGCTGTCTCGGTGCGCTTGGAAGCACCTTCAACCACGACGGCGACACCCTGACCATCAGCGGAATGCAGGGGAAAATTGCGAAAATGCCCGTGATGGACTGCGGCGAAAGCGGATCGACCCTGCGCTTTTTTGTGCCGATTGCGCTGACGGTGGCGGGCGGCACGGTGTTCCGGATGCATGGGCGGCTCGGCTCGCGCCCGATGGACGTGTACCGCGATCTGTTTGTGCCGCGCGGGGTGCGCTGGTATATGGGCGTGGGCGCGGACGGCGCGGCGGAACTGACCGTGCGCGGCAAAATGGAGCCGGGCGACTATGTGCTGCCGGGCAACGTGTCCAGCCAGTTTGTGTCGGGGCTGCTGTTTGCGCTGCCGCTGCTGCCGGGCAATTCGACGCTGACGGTGCAGCAGCCGGTGGAAAGTGAGAGCTACATCCGCATGACCATCGAGGCTATTGCCGCCAGCGGCATCGAGGTGCAGGAAAGCAACGCGTTCAGCTGGCGGATTCCCGGTCATCAGCAGTACAAAAGCCACTCGTGCCACTTGAACGGCGATTATTCGCAGGCGGCTGTGCTGTGCTGCGCGGGTGCGCTGGGGCATGATATCACCGTCACGCATCTGTCGCCCGTGACGACGCAGGGCGACCGCGCGATTCTCCACCACCTGATGGCGCTGGGCGCAACGGTGGAGGAGAGCGACAACCACATCCGCGTGAAGGCGGACAAGCTGAACGGTGCGACGCTGGACATGCACGACTGCCCGGACATTGCGCCGATTCTGGCACTGACGGCGCAGCTTGCGGAAGGGGAGTCGCGCCTGACGCACTGCGGGCGGCTGCGCCTGAAGGAGTGCGACCGGCTGGCGGCAACGGTGGAAATCCTAAACCTGCTGGGCGGCGACGCAAAGGCGGACGGGGACGACATTGTGCTGCACGGCGTGAAGCAGCTGCGCGGCGGCGTCACCCTGCCGAACTACGGCGACCACCGCATGGTCATGCTTGCATCCATTGCGGCGACGAAGTGCGAGCAGCCCATTGAGATGGACGGCATTGAAGCGATTGACAAATCGTGGCCGGAGTACCTGAAAGTTTATCAGATGCTGGGAGGAAAGTGCGAATGAGCAGCGCTTTCGGGCAGTATTTGAAGCTGTCGATTTTTGGCCAGAGTCACGGCGAAGCGCTCGGCGTGACGCTCGATGGCTTTCCGGCAGGTATGACGATTGACATGGAGCAGCTTCTTGCGGAGATGGCGCGCCGTGCGCCGGGGCAGAGCCTGATGACGACCGCACGCAAGGAGCCGGATGCGCCGGAGTTCTTGTCAGGTGTACTGAACGGGCGGACGACGGGTCAGCCGATTTGCGCCATCATCCGCAACACGAATCAGCGCTCGAGGGACTATGGCGACGGCGTGGATTTGGTGCGTCCGGGTCATGCGGATTACACCGGGCATGTGCGCTACTTTGGTTTTGAGGATTGGCGCGGCGGCGGCAGCTTCTCCGGACGGCTGACGGCGGGGATTGTGCTGGCAGGCGCACTGTGCAGCCAGTATCTGGTGCATCAGGGCGTAAAAATCGCCTGCCACATCCAGCAATTGGGCGACGTGCGGGATGCGTCGTTCCTGGCGGCAGATGCGGCGGCGGACTATGCGTTCCTCAAGGGGATGCACCTGCCCGTGCTGACGGCGGGGCTGAATCAACAGATGGAAGAAGCAGTGCTGGCGGCACGGGACAAGCAGGATTCCGTCGGCGGCGTGCTGGAGTGCATGGTGACGGGGCTTCCGGCAGGGCTGGGCGCGCCGTTCTTTGATAGTGTCGAGAGTGTCCTGAGCCACTTGCTGTTTGCGATTCCGGCAGTCAAGGGCGTTGAATTTGGTGAGGGCTTCGGCTTTGCATCCATGCGGGGGAGTCAGGCGAACGACCCGTTCTGCATGGAAAACGGCGAAGTTACGACGGAAAGCAATCATTCCGGCGGCATCAACGGCGGTATCACGAACGGAATGCCGGTGATTTTCCGCTGCGCCGTGCGTCCAACCCCCTCCATCGGCCAGAAACAGCGGACAGTGTCCCTGCGCACGGGCGAAAACGCGGACTTGGAGATTCATGGACGGCATGACCCATGCATTTTGCCGCGTGCCGTGCCGGTGGTGGAGGCAATGGCAGCGATTGGCATGATGGAACTGTGGAAGGAGCGAGCAGCGTGTCTGGACGGGTCGAAGTGATTGCGTTTCCAGGAACGAGCGGAAGTTTCTCCGGCGCGGCGGCACAGGAAGCGTTCCCGAACGGGCAGTGTACCGGCTTCCCGACCTTCCCGGAGGCAGCGAAGGCGGTCATCGAGGGGCTGGCGGATTATGCGCTGCTGCCGGTGGAGAATTCCTTTGCGGGCGCAGTGCTGCCGACGTATTCGCTGCTGGAAAAGCTGCCGCTGCATATTGTCGGGGAGACGATGAAGGCGGTGCGCCACAACCTGTTGGGTGTGCCGGGGGCGACGCTGGCAGGGATTCGGCGGATTGCGAGCCATCCACAGGCGATTGCACAGTGCGACGTGTTCCTGCAGGGACTGAAGGGCGTGCAGATTACGCCATCGGAGAATACTGCGATTTCCGCGCGGGACGTGGCGGCCCAGGGCGACCTGTCATATGCGGCGATTGCGAGCGAGGAGGCGGCGCGCAGTTTCGGGCTGATTGTGCTGGCGAAAAACATACAGACCAGCAGTGCAAACACGACGCGCTTCCTGATTCTTTCGCGCACTGAAACACCGCTGGCAACGCCGAGCAAGGCAACTGTCGTCTTTACGGTCAAGAACGAGGTCGGCGCGCTGGTGCGGGTGCTGGCGTCATTCGCGGAAAGTGGGCTGAACATGTCGCGCATCGAGAGCCGCCCCGTGCCGGAAACGCCGTTCCAGTATTTCTTTTCCGCGGATTTTGAGGGCAGCATGGATGCGGAACACCTGTCGCGCGCCATGGAAGCAGCCCGCCCGTACACCTGCGAACTGCGGCTCTTAGGCGTCTACCCGAAGGCAATTCCACCGAAAAGGGAAAATGAAGCGAATAATTCGTGAAAAATTGCAAAAATGGGGTTGACAAAGCCGAAAAAAAGTGTTATTATAATATAGCTGTCAGGAACGGAAACGCTTCCAAACAAAGCGCTTTCGGCACAGCGTGTGGGCCCGTAGCTCAGCTGGATAGAGTGTTTGACTACGAATCAAAAGGTCGTGGGTTCGAATCCCGCCGGGCTCACTCATTACAGTGAACCGCTCGCTGCTTCCTGACACGCACATGGGCCCGTAGCTCAGCTGGATAGAGTGTTTGACTACGAATCAAAAGGTCGTGGGTTCGAATCCCGCCGGGCTCATCACAGAGGCACAGCATAAGGCTGTGCCTTTTTGCGTACTGTAATAGCGTACTTCCGCTGTATTCTTTTGCCGCGTGCGTTGACGCTGTCCGCTGAAAATGCTACAATAGAAACAAATCATAGGGGAGGAAACAGCATGAACATCGGGATTCTGGGGGCGGGCAATATCGCCGGGTCGATGGCGCGCACAATTTGCGGGATGGCGGCGCAGGGACGCCCCGTCACGCTGTACGCGGTCGCATCGAGGTCACAGGAGAAGGCGGATGCGTTCGCCAAGGCGTATGGCATCCCGCGCGCGTACGGCAGCTATGCGGCGATGCTAAGCGACCCTTTGGTGGAGTTGGTTTATATCGCCACGCCACACAGTCATCACGCGGAGCAGATTCGCCAGTGCGTTGCGGCGGGAAAGCCGGTGCTGTGCGAAAAATCGTTTACGGCAAACGCGAAGCAGGCGGAAGACGTTCTGCGGGAAGCGGAAGCGGCGGGTGTGTACGTCGCGGAAGCCATCTGGACGCGCTATATGCCCGCGCGGGGGATGATTGCGGACATCATTGCGTCCGGCGAAATCGGTGAGCCACGGTTCTTGTCCGCCAATCTGGCGTATGATGTGGAGCACAAGGAGCGTATTAGCCAGCCGGAATTGGCGGGCGGCGCACTGCTGGACGTGGGCGTGTATCCACTGAATTTCGCGTCGATGGTGTTCGGCAACGACATCGTGCGCGTTGAAAGCAGCGTGCAGAAGCTCGATACGGGCGTTGACCGTACGGAGAACATCACTTATTTCTACCGCGATGGCAAAATGGCGCAGTTGATGGCATCCGTTGTCTTCAATTCTGACCGGCGCGGCATCGTCTATGGCACGAAGGGCTTCCTGACGGTCGATAACGTCAACAATCCGCACGAAATCGCGCTGTATGACAAGAATCAGCGGGAAACACCGCGGGAGGTTCGCCCTGTGCCGGCGCAAATTACGGGCTACGAGTATGAGGTGGAGGCGTGTCTGCGCGATATTGCCGCCGGACGGCTCGAACCTGCCGAAATGCCGCACGCGGAGACGCTGGAAATCATGCGGCAGATGGACACGCTGCGGGCAGCGTGGCAAATCCGCTATCCGTTTGAATAATCAATAATTGCAAGGGAAGAATAATGTGGAAGAATTGATGATTCGCCGGGCGGTGGATGCCGATATTCCGGCGCTGGACAGGTTGCTGTTTCAGGTGCATCAGGTGCATCACGAGGCGCGTCCGGATTTGTTCAAGGCGGGCGCGAAGAAGTATACCGACGCGCAATTGAGTGCGATTCTGGCGGATGACAAAACGCCTGTGTTCGTGGCGGAGCGCGGCGGCGCGGTTGTGGGCTACGCGTTCTGCATCCACAAGCAGTTCGTGAACGACAACAACATGACGGACATCAGGACGCTCTACATCGACGACCTGTGCGTGGATGAGCGGGCGCGCGGCGGGCATATCGGCACGCGCCTGTACGAATATGTGCTGGACTTTGCGCGCCAGCAGGGGTATTACAACGTGACGCTGAACGTGTGGGCGGACAACGTGAACGCGCGCAAGTTCTACGAGAAAATCGGACTGCGCGTACAGAAAATCGGGATGGAAAAGATTCTATAAGAAAAGGGAGCATCCGCGAAAGATGCTCCTTTTTGCTATTCTGATTTTTCTTCCTGCCTCCGTGGCTGATCACGCATTTCGCTCGGCGTCATGCCGTAATACTTCTTGAACGCGCGGCGGAAGCTGGTCGGGTTGGTGTAGCCGAGGTCGGCATAGAGGACGGTCAGGTTGCAGTCGCCGCTGGTCAGCCGCCGCGCCGCCTCGTTCATGCGCAGGCGCTCCAGATAGACGCTGAAATTCTGCCCGGTTTTCTCCTTGAACATATGGCTCAAGTAGGTGTCACTGATGTTGAAGCGATCGCCGACTTTACTCAGGCACAGGCTGGGGTCGGTGTAATTCTCCTGCAAATAGCGCTCAACATCGGGAATCGGCGTGGATGGTGACGACACCTTGACGAAGAACTCGCACAGGCACAGCGCGTCATCCTCCAATTGCGCGAACGTTGGGGTCGGGCTGTACAGGCGCTCGTCCAGCTTCTTCAATTTCGCCGCCATCTCCTCCGACTGCGGCGGAAGCACCTGAAAGCGCGCCTTGAACAGCGTGTTCTTCAGGTCAGAAAGCAGCATGTTCAGCAGCGGCAGGGGCAGACTGCGCTCCTCGACGTTCTCGCGGTGGATGAGCGCGAACATGTCCGTCGTCTGATCCTTGTTGCCGGTGGTGATAAAGTGCAGCAGCTTCGCCGAAATCTCGATGGGGTAGTACCAGCTCTGCGTGTCTTTGCGGATGAAATCGTAGGGGAGGAAGATATGGTGCTTGGCGGTGTAACGGGAGGCGGCGCGCGCCTGCTCGTAGCTTTCCCACAGCCGAGACGGCTGCGTGCAGCGGCTGCCCACGCCCGCGTAGAACCACAACCCGGCATCCGCCAATTCGTCGTGCAGCTGAACCACATGCTGCTGGAGTGTTGAGAAGGAATCTGCGTCATCGTTGGCGTATGTTGCCAGCACGACAAATTCGCCCGCCAGCGTCGCGTAGTAATATAGCGGATACGCGCCGGACAGGTGACGTTCCAGTGCCTCAGTGATGGTGTCATACTCCACCTTCGGATCGGCAACCTCAGAATCCTGCCGATTCGCGACGCAGAACAGCACATAATGGTGGACGTCGCCCGTCAGCCCGAGCGATTCCATCATATATTGGAACTCATCCTGCGACGCGACATGTCCCGACAACAGCTTGCGCAGGTACGATGCATTGATGACCGGGCGCTGCGCGTCGATTTCGCGCTGCAGCTGCGCGTTCGCATCCTCTGCCTCGCCAAGCTGTGTCGTCAGCTGGCGAATCGGCTTCATGGCGCGGCGAATCAGCTGGATGATGACCAGCGCGCCGACCACGAGCGCGGCGAGAAAAATCAGCAGATAGATGCGCAGAAACTGCCCTGTCGCCTGATTTGCCAGACTGTTCGGCAGCAGCAGCAGATACTGCCGCCCGGAAGGACTTACGCGGCGAAGAATCCGGTAATCGCCTTGAAACGCCGTTTGATTCGCATCGAAGGTGAGGGGAGACAGCGCAACCGCATTGCCGACGCTGAAAAGCGGCGTACCATCGGCAGAAAGCACATACACGGCGGCATCCGCGATATTTTCAGGCAGCAGATATTCCCGGAGCGCACTGCCGTCCAGCTCAAACGCCACGACGACGGGCATCGACGGCAGCTGTGCGCCGCTGATATCCATCAAGACCGCCAACTCGCCGCTGCGCCCGGAAAACTGCCCGTAATCAACAAACGTCGGTTTGACGGTCGCACTTTCCATTGCCGCAAGCCAATTTTCGTACTCGCTGGCGCGGAAAGAGCGTGTGCGGCGGTAGTACAACTCCGCTGGAACAGACTCGCTTGACGTCAGGATATGGTTGGATTCCTTCAAATACAATGTCGAGCGGATGACGGGCAGGCTGATCAGCCCGTACTGCCGGATGGTCAGGTTCTGCATCATGCGGTAGGCGGCGAGAACGTAGTTTGCATCCGTCTCGTCGTGCATGTTCGACAGGCGCAGGAGCGTTGCGTCCGTGCGCAATTGCAGGGAGTAGTCGCTCATCAATTGCAGCTGGCTTTCCATGCCGCTGGACACGCGCGTGAGGTGGCTGCGCTGCTGCTGCCAGTAGCTGTCGCGGACGCGGCTGTCATAGGTGAAGCCGATGATGACAAGCAGCGCCAAGCAGACAAACAGGAACATCGTATAGGAAAGGGCAATCCCAGAGGCGCGTCCAAGGCGCGCGCGAAGGGTCTGCCACGGTTTCTTTCGGGTCAAGAAATTCACCCTCGTCTCTCAAAAATTCGGGAGGCAACCAGCTTTTCAGCAGAAAGCGCAAAGATACTTTCCATTGTTATTATACCAGAAAACTCGGATTTTTCAAGGGGTTGCGGGGGCAGGGTACAATTTTTGACCCCTTGAATCACCAGAAATGTACCCCGACGGAAAGAATTGTGCCTTGCGCGGAAAGCGCTTTCATGCTATGATGCAATCAACGCAAAGGCGACGGCGGACAACGCCGGGGCAAGCCGATGCAAAAAGAAAGGAAGGGTTCCAAGATGAAGAAGCTCCTCGCAATGGCGACCTCTCTGGCGCTGCTGGCTACGAGCGCGATCGTTCCGATGACGGCGGCTGCCGCAGAGGAAAAGGAAGTAACCAAGCCTGAAAAGATTACCATCATGGTTGACACCACGCTGGTCAATCAGGCGAATGGCCGCGACGCTTTTGAAGCGCGCTGGGAAGAATTGACGGGCATCGATCTCGTCATCAACCAGCCTGACCACTCCGCTTACTACGACGTCATGCAGCAGACGATGGCTGACCCCGACCAGTGGCCGGACGTGCTCATCATGTCTTCTACCTATTATTCCGACTTCGCGGCGAACGGCGCGCTGTGGGATATGACCGAAGCGTGGGAGAATTCCAATACGAAGAACTCCGGCCGCTTCACCGGCGACAGCGTTATCGAAGGCTTGAAGATTAACGGTCGCCTCTACGGCTTCTCTCCTGCCCGCGGCAACGGCTGCGTCACCTACGTCAAGAAGGCGTGGATGGACAAGGCTGGCATCACCAAGGCGCCTACCAATTGGGAAGAGTACGCTGCCATGCTCGACGCCTTCTCTAAGCTGGGCGTGGATGGCAAGACCACTTACGGCACGTCCGCTGCCGGCTTCATCGGCAACGAAGCGCCCTACACCAACTACCTGCCGGAATTCTATCAGGATGCGTATCCGTCTTTCATCCTCAAGGATGGCGTGTATGTTGATGGTTTCACCCAGCCGGAAATGGAAGCTGCGCTGGCACGCCTGAAGGAAGGCTACGACAAGGGCTGGATTGACCCCACCACCCTGACCAACTCCACCAAGGACTGCCGCAATAAGTTCTACGACGAGCAGTTCGGCGTGTTCACCTACTGGGCGGGCACTTGGGCAACCAACCTCAAGACCAACCTTGAAGCGAATGGCCATGACTCTGAACTGATTGCGCTGCCCCCGATTGCGGAAGTCGGCGCGTACTTCGACCGCATTCCGCCGGTCTGGTGCATTACCTCTACCTGCGAGAATCCGAAAGGCGTGTTCGCCTATTTCATCGACACCATGCTCGACGGCGGCGATATGCAGATGCTGTGGACGTATGGCGCGGAAGGCACCCACTGGTCTCGTGCGGCGGAAACTGTGCTGGACAAGACCTATGAAGAGGGCCAATTCCACTTCCTCGAAAACCTCGAAAAGGCTGGCACCCTGTACACCAAGAACCACATCGACCCGATGCTGAGCCTCGCTTCCTTCGCGGAAGGCTACCCGGATCCCAAGTCCGTCAAGGAAGAAGCCCGTGCGGCATCCGAACTGTTCAACGCCAACTCCAAGCTGGCCGCCATCGTGCCGACCACCGAAGAAATGGGTGAATACGGCGCGGAACTGACCCAGAAGAAGAACGAACTGATTGCCAACGTCATCATGGGCAAGCTGACCTATGAGCAGGCGATGGAGCAGTTTGAATCCGAAGGTTACGCTGCGCAGTCTCAGGAAATCGTTGATAGCCTGAACGCGCTGCTGAACAAGTAATCACAACCCATTCCGCCGGGGACGGTTGGCATCCGCTGACCGTCCCCGAGACGGGATAGAGTGTGTTTCTAAAATGAGACCGGTGCAGTTTCGAGCAGATTTTCTTGCAATTCAAGGATGAAAACCGAAGGTTTACTGGCGGTAAATCGAGGTTTGAAGACGCAGAAGTGCAAGAAAAGATGCCGAAAATGCTGCCGGGCGAATTTAGAAACACACTCTAAGCCAATCAGCACATTTTTTTCATGGAGGGGGACTACCTGATGCAAGCGCCAGCGCAGATAAAGCATCGCAAGGCACCGCTGAAAACGCGGCTGTGGAACTACAAATGGTTCTATGTGATGTTCCTACCGGTTTTTGTGGCACTCATCGTTTTCCATTACCTGCCGATGTTTGGCATTTCGCTTGCCTTCTTCCGGTATCAACCCAGCAAAATCGCGAACCCGCTTGAGTTCACCGGGCTGGCAAACTTCCAGAAGCTGTTCAGCCGTCCACAGTTCTGGTCGTCCTTCACCAACACGTTGGAAATCTCCATTATCAAGCTGCTTCTGAACACCTTCATGGCGGTCATCATTTCGCTGCTGCTCAACGAAATGGTCTCCACGAAGATGAAGAAGCTCTCGCAGACCATCATCTACCTGCCGCACTTCATGTCGTGGGTTGTTACCGCCGGCGTCTTCGGGATGCTGTTCGCGCCCACGTCCGCAGGTCTTGTCAATCAGGTGCTCATCCAAATGGGGCTGATTGACAAGGAAATCTACTTCTTGGGTGACAATGACTGGTGGCGTTTCAGCTACTACATCATCAACATTTGGCATGACACCGGCTGGGGAACGATTATCTTCATGGCGACCCTGACCGGCATTGATCCCGGCATCTACGAAGCCGCCTCGATTGACGGCGCCGGCCGCTGGAAGAAGATGCGCTACATCACCCTTCCCGCGCTGGCAAACACCATTGTGACGGTGCTGGTCTTGAATCTGGCGAAAATCATGAACCTCTTCGAGAGTGTGTTCGTGCTGCAGAATGCCGCCGTCTACAAGACCTCGCAAGTGCTGCAAACTTACGTCTATTACCAGACCTTCAACAGCGGCGGCAACGTCAACTTCGGTTATACCACCGCAATCGGTCTGTTCCGTTCTCTTGTGGGCATGGCGCTGGTGCTGATTTGCAACCAGGTCAGCAAGAAAATCCGCGGCCGCGGCATTGTGTAAGGAAGGAGGAACGCCATCATGCAAGCAACCGCAAAGGAAGTAAAACTTCCCCCTGTCAAGAAAGGAAAGAAAACCTTTTCTGTTTTCCCGTTTGTCAATGGTCTCTTCTTCCTTCTTTTCTGCCTGTTTATCCTCGTTCCGCTGTGGAAGGTACTGGTTGACTCGCTTGACCTGACCACCGGCTACGGCATGAAGCTCTGGCCGGAAAACTTCGGCCTTGCGGGCTATCAGTCCGTATTCTCGAACCCGACGCTGCTGCGCCCGCTGATGATTTCCGTCGTCACGACCGTCGCGGGTACGTTCCTCGGTCTGTTCCTCTCCACCGTCGGCGCGTATGTGCTGATTCAGTGGGACATGCCCGGCCGCAACTTCTTCGCCGGCATCATGCTCTTCACGATGATTTTCCAAGGCGGTATGATTCCGACTTACCTCGTCATGAAGAGCCTGCACCTGACGAACACACTGTTGGTCGTCATCCTGATGCCCGCCATCAACGTCTATAACTTGGTGCTGATGCGCAACTTCTTCGAGGGCATCCCGACGTCCCTGTTCGAGTCCGCGACGCTGGACGGCTGCTCGCCGATTCAGATTTTCTACAAAATTGTCCTGCCGCTGTCCAAGGCGGCGCTGGCGTCCATCGGTCTGATGTTCGCCGTCTCCTACTGGAACGATTACACCAACTACAAGCTCTACATCACCACCGACCAGAGCCTGTACAACTTCCAGATGAAGCTGCGTTCCATCATCATGGGGTCTGACCTGCCTGCTGCCAACGGCGGCGCGGCGGAGAACACCGTCACCAACGCGGCGGTTATCGTGGCGATTCTGCCGTTCATGATTCTCTACCCCTTCCTCCAGAAATACTTCGTCAAGGGCATCAACATTGGCGCCGTGAAGGAGTAATACTATTTCCCAATTCACCTGCGCCATCTGCTTGCGCCTTTTCCGTTCTGGCGTCCGGTCGTTCCATTTAGCGTAGCGCTGCTACGCTGCATTTCACTCCCGTTAGCCAGAGCGAAAAATTCGCAGAGCATCTTGGCGCATTTTCATTTGGAAATAGTATAACACACGACTTCTTAGCCGCACGGGGCAGTTTTGTCCTGCTGCGGCCATTTTTGCTGAAAAGGGTGAATGATATGACCACAATATTCTGGGCGGGCGACTCGACCGTCAAGCAGAATTCCATCGCGACGTACCCGCAGACGGGCATCGGGCAGGTGTTCGACCGCTACGTCAAGCGCTATCAGGTGCAGATTGAGAATTACGCCGAGAACGGGCGCTCGACGAAGCAGTTCATCGACGAAGGGCGCTTGGCGACCATCTACGACCGCATTCACGCGGGGGATTTCCTCTTCGTGCAGTTCGGCCATAACGACGAGAAGGCATCTGACCCTGCGCGCTACACTGATCCGGAGACGGATTTTCCGGCAAACTTGGAGCGGTTCGTCAACGTTGCGCGGAATAAGGGCGCAACGCCTGTGTTCATCACCCCGTTGACGCGCTACGACCGCAACGCCCCCGGCGCGCAGTTCCACCACGACCGCTGGGCGGAAAGTATGCGCCGCACGGCGGAGAAGCTGCATGTGGCGTTGATTGACCTGACCGCCATGTCCGAAAAGCTGGTGGATGAACAGGGCGAAGCGGCGCAGACGGCGTACTACATGAACCTGCCTGCCGGGATTTATCCGCATTTCCCGCTGGGGCAGCACGACAACACGCATTTGCAGCCTGCGGGCGCATTGGCGTTCGGAGGGCTGATTGCCAAGGGCCTGCACGATTTGGGCGGGGCGTATGCCGCGCTGCTGTGCGACGAGTACGATCAATGGGAGAAGGAAGCGGCGCAGTTCGGGCAGATTGCAACGTCCGCTGCGGAGGATGTAGAAGCATGAGCGAGATTCTCTGGTGCGCCGACAACGGTGACGGAACGTACCGCAATCCGGTGCTGTACTGCGATTATTCCGATCCGGACGCAATTTGCGTCAATGGCACATACTACCTGACCGCCTCGACGTTCAACTATGTGCCGGGCCTGCCGATTCTTACCAGCCGCGATTTGGTGAACTGGAAGCTGGTGAATTACGCTGTCAAGAACATCCCCGAAGCCCGCTATGCCGCGCCGCAGCACGCGCAAGGCATCTGGGCACCCGCCATCCGCTTCCAGAACGGGCGGTTTTATATCTACTACGGGATGCCGGACGAGGGCATCTACATGGTCAGCACGGAAAATCCGCTGGGGGATTGGGACACACCGGTGCTGGTGAAGCCGGGCAAGGGGCTGATTGACCCCTGCCCCTTCTGGGATGACGACGGGCGGGCTTACATCATCCACGGGTACGCCAAGAGCCGAATCGGGTTCAAGAGTTGGCTGGGGATTTTCCCGATTTCGCCCGACGGCAAAACGGCGCTCGGCGACGACCACTTGCTCTACGACGGCACGAAGAAGCATCCGACGATTGAAGGGCCGAAGGTGCACAAGCGCGGCGGCTGGTACTACATCTTTGCGCCCGCGGGCGGCGTCGCGACGGGGTGGCAGGTGTGCCTGCGCAGCCGGAGCATTTTCGGCCCGTATGAGACCCAAGTCGTACTCAAACAGGGCAGCAGCGAGACGAACGGCCCGCATCAGGGCGCGTGGGTCGAGACGCCGGAAGGGGAGCATTGGTTCTTGCACTTCCAGAGCCGTGGGCTGTACGGGCGCGTGACGCACTTGCAGCCGATGACGTGGCAGGCGGACGGCTGGCCGTACATCGGCATCCCGGATGAAACGCCTGTGCCGCCGGATGCAATCGCGGTGGGCGAGGAATGCGCGCAAGCGGCGCCGATTGCGAACGCGGCGGACTGCGGCATTGCGGTTGAAACGTATTGGAAGCCGAAAGCGCCGGAATGTGAGCCGTCGGGAGAAATCGGGGATGATGATTTCAGCGGCGCACTGGGGCTGCAATGGCAGTTCATGGGCAACTGGCAGCCGGATTTCTACGAGGTCGGCGGCGGCAAGCTGCGGCTGTATGCGCGGAAACTGCCCGATGGCGGCAAGCGACTCTGGCAGTGCCCGCAGACGCTGACGCAGAAAATTGCGTGCCCGGCGTTCTTCGCAACGACGACGCTCGATGCGGCGCATTTGCAGGCGGGCGAACAGGCGGGCGTGGGCTTCGTCGGCGGACAGTACGCTTACGCGGCGGTTCGGCGGACGGAAAGAGGCGTATCGCTGGTGTTCGTGACGAGCGAGGGCAAGGAGCACACAGAGTCAGCAACGGAAACCGTGCCGATTCAGGACGCGCCCGTGACTTTTCGCGTGACACTGCTGCCGACATCGAGCAGCACAGCAGTCGTGTCGTTCGAGTACGCGCAGGGCGGCGAGTTTCACCCGATTGGTCAGCCCTTTGAACCCGCGCGCCACACATGGGTCGGGGCGCGGCTGGCGCTGTTCTGTATGCCGATGAATGGCGGCGACGACCACGGCGGCTGGGCGGAGTTCGGCGCAGTGCGCGTGGAAGGCATCGAAACGCTGTAATACTATTTCCAAATTCACCTGCGCCATCTGCTTGCGCCTTTTTGATTCTGGCGTCCACTCATTCCACTTAGCGTAGCGCTGCTACGCTGCGTTTCATTCGTGTTAACCAGAATACAAAAATTCGCGGCGCATCTTGGCGCATTCTCATTTGAAAATAGTACAAAAACCGACTTTCGGTCGGTAAAAACCGGATTCTGGTCGGAAATCGGTAGAAGACCAAAAAAGCGTCCGCAGACGCTTTTAATCATGAATTTTGATGGTCGATTTCCGCCAAATTCCGGTGAAATACAGCACCAACAGAATCGCCGATGCAATCCCGTTCGACACCACGACTGAGTACCACACACTCCGCACGCCCAGATGCAGCACCTGCTCACAGAATGCAAGGGTCGCGAAACGCAGCACCCATAGGCGTGTCATATCCACTGCGACGGGCAGAAATGTGTGTCCACTCCCTTGAAACAGACCGCGGGTCGCATCGTGGATGCTGTTTGTCCAGCACCAGAACGCCATGATGGACAGGTAGTCTGCTGCCATCGGGATGACCTCCGCCTCATCCGTGAAGATGCTGACGATGGCAGAAGCGACCGACGGTCGGGAAAGGACAAATCCACCGAGGAGCAGAAACAGAAGCGCCATTCCCGTGCTCAATTTGTACCCGCGTTCGGCGCGGTCAACCTGCTGCGCCCCCATGTTCTGCGCGACAATGGTGCTGACGGCACTGCCGATGCCGGTGGAGGGAAGCGAAATCAGCCCGTTGACCTTGTTGCCGATGCCGTACGCCGCCATGGCCATCTTGCCGTACACATTGACGTTGCGCGACATGAGGATGAAGCCGAACTGCATGAAGCTTGACCCCAAGGCGGTCGGGAGCCCGATACGCACGATGTCGCGCAGGCAGGCTGCATCCGGGCGAAGGAAGCGACGATCGAAACAAATTGCTTCGTCGCGGCGGGTGCAGAGCAGGAAGAACGCGATGCACGCGGGCACCATCTTCGCGAACACGGTCGCCAGCGCGGCACCGGCGGCGTTCCAGTGCAGGACGACCATCAGCAGCGGGTCAAGCACCATGTTGACAGCAATGCCCAGCAGGTTCAGCAGCATCGGGCGGACGGTGTCGCCCTGCGCCTGCCGAATGGACTGGTAAATGTTGACCATGAACAAAAACGGCATGTCAAGGACGACGAGACGCATGTACGTTACCGCGTGGTCGAAATAATCCGGCGCGGCGCCCATCCATCCGACGATACCCGGCGTCGCGACCGCCATCACCGACGCGCACAGGAGCGAGAAGAGCATCGCGACGGTGAAAATCTGGTTGGCGATTTTCCGCGCCATTTCTGGTTTGCCCGCGCCGATGTACTGGCTGATCATCACCGCGCCCGCGACGGTGACGCCGCTGCCGAAGTTGATGACCGTATTCTGCACCGGGCTGACGAGGTTGATGGCGGCGAGGTAATCGACACTGAGCTGCCCCAGCCAGTAGGTGTCGGTCAGGTTGTACATCGTTTGCAGAAAACTGTTGACGACGACGGGAATCGCAATGGCGAACACTGCCTTGACCAGCGAGCCGTGCAGAATCAAATCGCGGTTGCCTTTGCTGAGTTTCATGGCGAGGAACCTCCTTCATCGGGAGAATAATCCCATTATAGCGCATTTCCTGCCAAAATGAAAGCGCTATCACAAAAAAATTTCCAAGTGTCTTTTGGAATCGGTTGACACCTATCGAAATTCCCTATATAATGAAGCGGAAATACCCGCAGAAAGGTGCATGACAATGGATATTCAGCAGTATTTTCAACGCTTTCTGGCAAATTACACACCCTACAAGAAGTATTGGAACTATGAGGATGGCTGCGTGCTGAAGGGGTGCATCGACCTCTACCATGCGACGGGGGACGTGCTGTATCGCGATTTCGTGCTGGATTACGTCTCGGCGTATGTCGCGGCGGACGGCAGCATTCCGAATTATGAGATGCGGCAGTACAACATTGATTCCATCAACAGCGGCAAGGCGCTGTTCTTCGCCTTGGAGGAGACGGGCGAGGAGCGCTATCGCAAGGCGATTGAGTTCCACATGCAGCGGCTTCGGGAGCATCCGCGCTGCCAGTGCGGCAATTTCTGGCATAAGCAGCTGTATCCGAACCAGATTTGGCTGGATGGGCTGTATATGGCGCAGCCGTTCTACATGGCGTACGAGGCGAAGTTCGACGGCATGGCGCATGTGGCGGATATTACCCGGCAGTTTCAGAACGTGCGCAAGTACCTCTACAACCCGGAGAAGGGGCTGAACTACCATGCCTACGACGAGGCGCGCGTGCAGTTCTGGGCGGACAAGGAAACCGGCTGCTCGAAGAACTTCTGGCTGCGCTCGACAGGCTGGTACTTGATGGCGCTGGTGGACTGCATTGCGCTGTGCTCGGAGCAGCTCTATGAGCATTATCGCGCGCTGGTGGACATCTTCCGCGAGAGCATTCGGGGCGTGCTGCCGTACCGCGCGGAGGATGGGCTGTTCTATCAGGTGATTGATCATCCGGAGGCAGAGGGAAACTACACCGAAACTTCCGGTTCCGCGATGATTGCGTACAGCCTGCTCAAGGGCGTGCGCATCGGTGTGTTGGACGCGGAGAAGTATCTGCCGATTGCGATGGATGTGTTCGAGAAGCTGGCGGCAAACAAGCTGCGTGTGGAGGAGGACGGAGTCGTCCGCCTGACCGATATCTGCTGGGTGGCAGGGCTTGGCCCGGACAAGAATCCGCAGCGTGACGGCTCGGTGGCGTATTATCTGTCCGAGCCGAAAAAGTCCGACGACAGCAAGGGCGTCGGGCCGTTCATCATGGCGTACAGCGAATACCTGCGGGCGAAGCAGGCGTAAGGAGCGGAAAAATGGAAATCAGCAAGCTGTTTGTGCAGGCGCGCAGTGCCACGGTGCAGATTGCGGACGGCGGTCTGTACCACACGAAGGCAGTCTATCAGCTGTTTTTGAACGGACAGGCGGCGGGTACGGCGGACACGGCTGTGACGTCGCTGTATGATTTGCAGCCGGAGACAGAATATGTGCTGTCCGTCCGCTTGGGGGCGGAGGAAGTCGGGCAATGCGCGTTTCGCACAGCGAGGGAAAGCTACACGCTCAATGTCCGGCAGTTCGGCGCGGTCGGCGACGGCGTGCATGACGATACGGCGGCGATTCAGGCGGCGATTCTGCATTGTCCGGCGGATGGGCGCGTGCTGATTCCGGCGGGGCGTTATCATGTGCTGCCGCTGATGCTGAAAAGCCATGTGCGCATCGAGCTTCGGCGCGGCGCGACGCTGCTGCTGGAAACCGACCGCAGCAAATTCCCGATTCTGCCGGGGATGATTCTGTCCACCGACGAAACGGACGATTTGAATCTCGGCTCGTGGGAGGGCAACCCGCTGGACATGTACGCCGCGTTTATCAGCGGGATGGACGTCGAGGACGTTGTGCTGTACGGCGAAGGTGTGCTGGACGGGCAGGGCGACAAGAGCGACTGGTGGCAGAACTGCAAGGTGCGGCGCGGGGCGTGGAGACCGCGGATGCTCTTCCTCAATCACTGCAAGAACGTGACCGTGCAGGGCGTGACGTTCCAGAATTCGCCGTCGTGGAACTTGCAGCCGTATTTTTCTAAGGATTTGCGCTTCCTGAACATCCGCGTCAACGCCCCGGCGAACAGCCCGAATACCGACGGCTTCGACCCGGAAAGCTGCGATGGCATCCTGCTCGCGGGCGCGCATTTTTCCTTGGGGGATGACTGCATTGCACTCAAATCGGGCAAGCTGTACATGGGGCAGCGCTACAAAACGCCTTGCCAGCACATCGAAATCAGCCACTGCCTGATGGAAAACGGGCATGGCGGCATGACCTGCGGCAGCGAAATGGCGGGCGGAATCGCGCATGTGCGCCTGCATGACTGCCTGATGCGCAACACCGACCGCGGCCTGCGCGTCAAGACCCGGCGCGGGCGCGGACAGCAGGGCGTGATTGACGACATTGTGTTTGAAAATGTGCGCATGGAGCACGTCGGCACGCCGTATGTGGTCAACTGCATGTACTTCTGCGATCCGGACGGCAAGAGCGAGTACGTCCAGAGCCGCGAGAAGCAGCCGGTGGACGAACGTACGCCGCGCATCGGGACGGTTGCGTTCCGTCATGTAACGGCGACGGACGTGACCTGCGCGGGCTACTTCCTTGGTCTGCCGGAGCGGCCGATTGAAGCGGTTGTGATGGAGAACGTGCACATCTCCTGCGACAAGAATGCCAAACCCATGCAGCCCGCAATGGCGCAGGGTGTGCCGTATCTTGCGCGCAAGGGGCTGACCGCCATCAACGTGGCGAAAATCGTGCTGAAAGATGTGACCATTACCGGGCAGGACGGCGCGAAGCTGGAATGCGACGGCGTTGGCGAAGTAGAAGAATAATACTATTGCCAAATTCACCTGCGCCATCTGCTTGCGCCTTTTCCGCTCTGTCGTCCGATCGTTCCATTTAGCGTAGCGCTGCTACGCTGCATTCCACTCCCGTTAGCCAGAGCGAAAAATTTGCGGCGCATCTTGGCGCATTTTCTTTGGCAATAGTATAAACATCAGCGGACGGAAGCATCAGCTTCTCGTCCGTTTTTGCGTTCGATTTTTCACAATTTTTATCGCGGGGGATTCACAGCAGAGTATCTGTATGATATAATAGGAAAGGATTCTATGAAAATGGGGGATTGTTTTCATGAATACGCCGATTCGCAAGACGAAAATCGTCTGCACGATGGGCCCAAACCTGTTTGAGAAGCACCTGATTGCGCCGCTGATGAAAGCGGGCATGAATGTCGCACGCTTCAATTTCTCGCACGGCACTTACGAAACGCATCAGCATTATTACGATGAAGTCTGCCGCATCCGCGATGAACTGGGGCTGCCGGTCGCCACGATGCTGGATACCAAGGGCCCGGAAATTCGCGTGCGTTCGTTCAAAAATGGGCGCGTCACGCTGCAAAACGGCCAGCTGTTCACCCTCACGACTGACGAGGTGGAGGGCGACGAAGAGCGCGTGTCCATCACCTACAAGGAATTGCCGCAGGACATTGCCGTCGGCAGCAGCATCCTGATTGACGACGGTCTGATTGGGATGCAGGTGGAGCGCATTGATGGGGCGGACATCGTCTGCCGTGTGCTCAACGGCGGCGTGGTGAGCAACAACAAGGGCGTCAACATTCCGAATGCGCACCTGTCGATGCCTTTCATCAGCGAAAAAGACCATCAGGATATTCTCTTTGCCATCAAGAATGGTTATGATTTCATTGCGGCTTCGTTCACGCGCTGCGCGGACGATATTATGCAGATTCGTCACATCCTGCAGGAGAATAACTGCCATACCATCAACATTATTGCCAAAATTGAGAACATGGAGGGCGTGGAGAACATTGACGAGATTCTCCGCGTGGTGGACGGCGTGATGGTGGCGCGCGGCGATTTGGGCGTAGAAGTGCCGCTGGAGGACGTCCCGAGCCTGCAGAAGAAGCTGATTCAGCGCGGCATTGCGGCGGGCAAGCCTGTTATCACCGCGACGCAGATGCTGGATTCGATGATTAAGAACCCACGCCCGACCCGTGCCGAAGCGACCGACGTTGCCAACGCGATTTACGACGGCACGAGCGCCATCATGCTCTCCGGCGAATCGGCGGTCGGCGCGTACCCTGTGGAAGCAGTGGAGACGATGGTGCGCATCGCCCTGCGCGCGGAAGCCGATATGGACTACATCCGCCGCTTCTCCCGCGATACGTCCGCCTCGACTGACGTCACGAACGCTATCAGTCACGCGACGGTCACTTCCGCGCACGACCTCAACGCCAGCGCAATTATCACCGTCACCAAGTCCGGCTCGACGGCGCGAATCCTCAGCCGCTACCGCCCCGCGTGCGTCATTGTCGGCTGCACGACGGAGAAGCACGTCTGGCGCCAGCTTGCGCTTTCGTGGGGCACGGTGCCGCTGATGATTGCCGAGGAAAGCAACACCGACGACCTGTTTGAACACGCAGTGGATGCTGCCGTGCAAAACGGGCTGGTGCATGATGGCGAACTGGTTGTGCTGACGGCGGGCGTTCCGCTGGGCATTTCCGGCACGACAAACCTGATGAAGGTGCATGTCGTCGGGCATTTGCTGTCGCGCGGGCAAGGGCTGCATGGCGGCAAGGTGGTTGCACCGCTGTGTGTCATCCGCAATCTGGAAAAGGACGCGAAAGACTTCAACACCGGCGACGTGATTGTCTGCCATCAGACGACGCGAGAGATGTTCTCCATGCTGCGCAAATCCTCCGCGATTGTGCTGGAGGACGACAACCCGGAGGGACACGGCGCGATTGCGGGCATGTCGCTGGACATTCCGGTCATCATCGGCGCGAAGAACGCCACGAATATCTTAAAATCCGGCGCGGTCGTGACTGTGGACGGCGAAAAGGGCACGGTGAGCGCCAATTGATGCACGTTCTGACGATTGACGGGCGGCAGTTCTCGGATGGGAAAGCCGTCCACCGGATGCTGAAAAAGCTGCTCTGCCTGCCGGACTACTACGGCGGCAATGCGGACGCCCTTCGAGATGTGCTGGACGAACGCGGCGAACGCATCGACCTGCGCCTGCTGTCACTGGGCGGGGAGGATACGGCGAAAACGCTGCGAAAAGTGGCACGCGTGGTGCAAGACCTCGGCGGCACGGTGATTTGGGCGGACGAAAAGCAAGAAAGGAACTGAAATTCAATGCGCTGTTCCTGCAAGGAATGCGGCACCTACATGATTCAGGCAGAAAGCGACCATCTGGGCTGCGTCTGCCCGGACTGCGGCTATCGCTGCAACGACTGTCTCGGCACGAACACCGTCGTTGGACGGGAGAGCCTGAAAGCGCTGGCGTTTGACCCGCGCTTTGACCCGGATACGATTTTCCGGGAAGCCTTCTTGAATCAGGAAGACGAAGAAGAAGAATAATACTATTTCCTGCATTCTCATTTGGAAATAGTATACCAGAAGGGAGAAACGCACGATGAATGAGATTATCAAAGCCATGGAAGAGCGCCGGAGCATCCGCAAATTTCAGCCGACGATGCCCGCCAAAGAAGATTTGGCACAGATTGTGGAAGCCGGGCTGTACGCGGCCAGCGGTATGGGCAGGCAGTCCGCTATCATCGTGGCGGTGACGAACAAGGAACTGCGTGACCAGTTGGCGAAAACGAATGCGGAAATCATGGGCAAGCCGGATTTCGACCCCTTCTACGGCGCACCGGCGATTTTTGTTGTGCTGGCGGACAAATCCTGCCGCACCGCTATCTACGATGGCAGCCTCGTCATGGGCAACCTGATGCTGGCGGCGCATTCGCTGGGACTGGGCAGCATTTGGATTCATCGGGCGAAGGAAGAGTTCGAGCGGCCCGAATATCAGGCGCTGCTGAAAAAGCTGGGTATCGAGGGCGAATGGGAAGGCATCGGGCACTGCGCAGTCGGTTACATCGACGGCGAAGCCACGAAAGCGGCGAAGCGCAAGGACAACCGCGTGTTCTGGATTGAGTAATCGAACCCAATAAAAAGCATCCCGGCGAGTGAAAATGCTCGTCGGGATGTTTGCGTATTACAGCGTCACGCCCGTTTTGAAGATGGCGAGGTCGTGGAAGCCATTGCGCTCCGAGCAGACCAGCCGCCCGGATGCCGTCGCCAGCACGTCCTCCATCAGCGCCTGTGAAAGCTCCGGCAGCGTCTTGCCGTCTGTTAGCAGCTGACCGGCATTGAAGTCAATCCAGCCGTGCTTCTTCGTGGCGAGAGGCGTGTTCGTGGCGATTTTCAGCGTCGGCACAGGACACGCGAACGGCGTGCCGCGCCCCGTGGAGAACAGCACAATCTGCGCGCCCGCCGAAGCCAGCGCCGTCGCCGCCACAAGGTCGTTGCCGGGGGCGGACAGCAGGTTCAAGCCGGGCGTGTGGACGCGCTCGCCATACGCCAGCACATCGCGCACGGGGGAGAAACCGCTCTTCTGCGTGCAGCCCAGCGCCTTGTCTTCCAGTGTGGAAATGCCGCCCGCCTTGTTGCCGGGGGATGGATTCTCGTAAATCGTCTGGTGATGCTCCTCGAAATAGCGCTTGAAGTCGTTAATCAGCCGCACCGTCTTGTCGAACAGCTCCGGCGTGTTGCAGCGATCCATCAGGATGGTTTCCGCGCCGAACATTTCCGGCACTTCGGTCAGAATCGTCGTGCCGCCCATGCCGCACAGCAGGTCGGAGAAGCCGCCGATGACTGGGTTCGCCGTGATGCCGGAGAAGCCGTCCGAACCGCCGCACTTGAGGCCAATCACAAGTTTGCTGGCAGGGCAGGGGACACGCTGCTCATCCCGCATGTTGTCCGCAAGCTCGCGCAGCAGCTTCATCGCCTCGGCAAACTCATCTTCCACCTGCTGGCAGACGAGGAAGCGCACGCGCGACTTGTCGTAGCCGCCCATGTGCTCCTCGATGATGGCGGCGCTGGAATTTTCGCAGCCCAGCCCCAGCACCAGCACGCCGCCGACGTTGGGGTGCGTCGCCAAATCCGCCAGAATCGTGCGCGTATTCTCCTGATCATCGCCCATCTGCGAGCAGCCATAGGGGTGTGGGAAGGCACAGACACACTCCACGCCGCCGCCGACAAGCTCCTGCGCCGCGCGTTCCAGCTGGCGGGCAATGTCGTTGACGCAGCCGACGGTGGGCAGAATCCACAACTCATTGCGCACGCCGACGCGCCCGTCTTTGCGCGGATAGCCCATGAACGTTGCCACAGGAATTTGCGGTACGGTCGGGTACGTCGGGTGATATTCATACGTCAGCTCGCCGGACAACCCGGTGTGCAGATTGTGGACATGCACATGCGCGCCGACGGGAATATCCTCCTTCGCGTAGCCAATCGGGAAGCCGTACTTGATGACCTTTTCGCCTGCCCTGATGGGGAAAAGCGCCACCTTATGCCCGGCGGGAACGTCCGTGACCGTGGTGAGCGTGATGCCGTCTACCGTTACAGTCTGTCCGAAAGGCAGGGCGGTCAGCGCGACCGCCACGTTGTCCTGCGGGGTGATGCGAAGCAGTTCAGCCATTTTTCACACTCCGAACTTCTCGTTCATGACCGTGCGCATCCCCTTGTCGAGGATTTCGCGCAGGGACGCGCCGACGGACTCCACCAGACCCGGCACTTTGCACAGGTCGGGACCGAAGAATGTTTCATTGGAGAGGAATTCCTTCGCCTGTTCTTCGGGGGATTCGCTGGAAGTATCGGCGAAGAAGCTCAGCACCGCCGCGTCATCCTGCAGGTAGTAGGGCTGACCGTTGCGCTGGCATTCCAGACGGCCGTCGCCAGTCAGCTTGCCGCCGCGGTACAGGCTCATCAGGCTCGCCAGAGAGAACGTCAGGTGCGCGGGCAGCTCGCCGGTCTTCTCCACATAGCCCAGCAGGGAAGGCATGCAGCGCGCGCGCCACTTCGACACGCTGTTCAGGCAGATGGAGAGCAGCGCGTGCTTGATGAAGGGATTGCGGAAGCGCCCCGTGACTGCCTCGGCGAACGCCATCAAATCCGCCTTGGGCAGGGACAGCGTCGGGATGACCTCGTCGTAGAGCGTCTTCTGCATGAAGGTGGCAATCATCGGGTCATTCATCGCGTCCAGCACAATGTCGTAGCCGCACTGGAAGGCAGCGGGGACGAAGGACGTGTGCGCGCCGTTGAGGATTCGCACCTTGCGCTGCTTGTAGGGCTTCTGATTATCAGTGTAGATGACGGGCAGCCCGCACTGCGGCAGGGGCAGTTCGTCGGAAAGGTCGCGGGGGGATTCGATGACCCACAGACCGAAGGGTTCAGCGGTGTCCAGCAGGTTGTCCTGATAGCCCAGCTTCTCCCAAATTGCCTGATCCTCGCCGCGCGGATAGCCAGTCACGATGCGGTCAACAAGCGTGGAGGTGAACACGCACGCCGTCTCCAGCCACTGCTCGAACTTCTCGCCCAGCGCCCACTGCTTTGCCAGCGCCTTGACGCACTTTTTCAGCATGATGCCGTTGTCGTCAATCAGCTCGACCGGCAGGATGATGAGTCCCTTGCCCTGCGCGTAGTCGAATGCTTCGGCGCGCTCGAAGAGGAACTTCGTCAGCTTGCCGGGGTAGGACTTGGGCGGGCAGAGGGAGAACTCATCCGTCTCGTCCAGTACGATGCCGGCTTCGGTCGTGTTGCTGACGATGAAGCGCAGTGACGGCAGCTTGGCGTAATCGGCATAGCGGGCATAGTCCGCATACGCATCCACAGCGTCGGACACGGACGTGACCACGCGCGTCTGCTCCACCGCCTGACCGTCCACCAGACCGCGCAGCATGACCGTGTAGCGGTAATCCTGTTCCTTGAACGCCGGGAACAGCGTACCCATCTGAATCGGCTTCACCAGCGCGACAGAGCCGTTGAAGTCGCTCTTCTCGTTGGCAATATCAATCATGTAATCCACAAAGGCGCGCAGGAAGTTGCCTTCCCCGAATTGCAGCACCTTGACCGGGCGGACAGGCGCGGGCGCCATCGCAGCATTCAAACGTTCCATTTCGATGTCCCTCCATCTATTCATCAGGCAAATCATCAGGCATGTAAGCGATTACAACACGCCTGCATTTATTCTACTCTCTTTTCGCGCTTCCGTCAATGGTTCCGCTGATATTTCCTGCAATTTATGCAATCTGGGAAAAAGTACGCCGGATTTCCTGTGAATGTCGGCACGAAAACGCGAAAATGAGGCTTGCAAAAGGGGGAAAAAGCGTGTATAATGTGGATTGACGCGGAGAATGGAAGTGTTTACACACCGCGAATGGAAGGGGGAATGCCGCGAGTGAACATCTATGATATTTCCCGTCACGCAGGCGTATCCATCGCAACCGTATCCCGCGTATTGAACAACAGCCCCCATGTGTCGGAGGAGACGCGCCGGAAGGTGATGAAGGTCATTGACGGCTGCGGCTATGTACCCAATGCCTTTGCGCGTGGCCTGGGATTGAACACGATGAAGACCATCGGGCTGCTCTGCCCGGATGCGGCTGACCCGTATCTGGCGCGCGCGCTGGCTTGCCTGGAGCATGCCTTCCGCCAGAAACACTACGACTGTCTGCTCTCCTGCACGAACCGCGATCTCGCGGCACGCCGGCAGGGCGTCGAGCTGCTGACCAGCCGCCATGTGGACGGCATGGTGCTCATGGGCTCGACGTTCATCGAGGAAAACTCGGAGGATAACGCCTATATCCGCCAAGCTGCGACGAATGTGCCGGTTGTGCTGCTCAATGGCTCGTTCCAGTGCCCGAACGTGTTCTGCGTCCTGTGCGATGACGAGCGCGCGATGAAGGAAGCTATGAACCAGCTGCTGGACAGCGGATGCAAGCGCGTGCTGTACCTGTACCATTCCAGCAACAACTCCGGGCAGCGCAAACTCGCCGGATGCCGGGATGCGCTGGCGGCGCACAATTTGCCGGTGGACGAGACGCTGATGCGCCGCTTCGACGCGGACAAATTCAGCATTCACGCCGTGCGCGACTGTCTGCTGGAGCTGGAACGCGACGGCTTGCAGTTCGACGCGGTGCTGGCGAGCGAGGATGTGCTGGCGGTTGGCGCGATGAAGTACGCGCAGGCGGTCGGGCGGCGCGTGCCGGAGGATTTGTCCGTCGTCGGCTACAACAACTCGAACCTCTGCCTGTGTACCGAGCCGGAGCTGACGAGCGTGGACAACCGTCTGCCCGCTATCTGCGAGCGCATTGTCGAAACGATGCTGGGCGTCCTGGAGGGGCGCGAGATGCCGGAAAAGACCGTCTTTACGGCGGAAATCATCCAGCGAGGCTCAACACGGGCGGCACAAGACAAATAAGCTTTTCCCCGCATGGTGCGGTTTCATTATAGTAGCAATTTTTGAAAGGAGTTCATGACGTATGACCACCTTCATGGATAAGGATTTCCTGCTGAACACCGAGACGGCGCGCAAGCTCTACCACGACTATGCCGCGTCCTGCCCCATCATCGACTACCACTGCCACATCAGCCCCAAGGAGATTTGGGAAGACCAGCGCTTCGAGAACATCACGAAGGTCTGGCTGGGCGGCGACCACTACAAGTGGCGCCTGATGCGCTGCGCGGGCGTGGATGAATGCTACATCACCGGCGGCGCGAGCGACTACGAGAAGTTCTGCAAGTGGGCGGAAGTTGTCGGCAAGGCAATCGGCAATCCGCTGTACCACTGGACGCATCTGGAACTGCAGCGCTTCTTCGGCTATCACGGTACGCTGAGCGCCAAGACCGCTGACGAAGTGTGGAACCTCGCTAACGAGACGCTGCAGAAGCCCGGCTACACCACGCGCGGCCTGATTGCCATGAGCAATGTCGAAACCATCTGCACCACCGACGACCCGGTAGATACGCTGGAGTATCACCAGAAGCTGCTGGCGGACAAGTCCTTCAAGACGAACGTGCTGCCCGCATGGCGTCCTGACAAGGCGGTCAACATCGAGAAGCCGGACTTCATGGCGTACATCGCCAAGCTGGAAAAGGCGGCGGAGATGGAAATCCACACCTTCGCGGACTTGAAGGCGGCGCTGGAAAAGCGCATGGCGTACTTCCACGAGAACAACTGCCGTCTGTCTGACCACGGCCTGAATTATGTGGTCTATGAGCCGGCGGATGATGCCGCGATTGAAGCCATCTTCGCCAAGAAGGCGGCGGGCGAGACGCTGACGGACACCGAAGTCGCGCAGTTCAAGACCGCGATGCTGCTCTTCTGCGCCGCGCAGTACAAGAAGCTGAACTGGACGATGCAGCTGCACTACGGCTGCCGCCGCGACAACAACCGCGTGATGTTCGAGAAGCTCGGCCCGGACACTGGCTACGATACCATCAACAACTATACGCCCGTTGACCAGATGGCAGCGTTCCTTGGCGCAGTCGAGTCGGCGTCGGGGCTGCCCCGCACGATCCTCTACTCCCTGAATCCGGCGGACGATCAGGCGATTGACACGCTGTGCGGCTGCTTCCAGTCGTCCGAAGCGGTCAGCAAGATGCAGCACGGCTCTGCGTGGTGGTTCAACGACCATTTCACCGGCATGACCAACCAACTGACGAGCCTTGCGAATCTTGGCTATCTGGCGGGCTTTGTCGGCATGCTGACCGACAGCCGCTCCTTCCTGTCCTATCCGCGCCACGAGTATTTCCGCCGCATCCTGTGCCGTCTGCTGGGCGAATGGGTGGAGGATGGCCGCTTCCCGCAGGACTACGACATCCTCGGCGAAATCGTCCGCGGCATCTCCTGCGACAACGCGCGCAAGTATTTCGCGTTCCCCACGAAGTAAGGGGAGCAATGTCATTTCGGCATGACATTGCATGATTGCGCAGGGAGTTTCGCCTCTGCGGAGGCGACCAAAGGGCAATGAAAACAGACGAAGTCTGCGATCGCCCTTTGGAAACCTTCGGCGCCGCAACTATGTGGGTTAAGACAGGGTATCGAAAGCCGTAGGGAAGGTATCTGCTTGCACCTTAGCAGTATTATCAATTAACACGCGAGACCAGTAGGCAAGTGCGCTCAACTCAATCGCGCGAAAGGGTCAAGGGAGGAACTCCCTTGCAGGGTCAAGGGACAGCGTCCCTTGTAGGGTCTGGGGCAACGCCCCAGCGCCTCTCATTAGCCGGACAGTTCAAAAGACTGCCCGGTTTTTTGAATGGTACGAAAGAAATGCGGCGGATGGTTGCACTTTTGCACGATTTGACGTATAATAAATGCATTCCGGGAGACTGGAAAATGTACCTTTCAAAGGAGAATGCGCTATGTACCGCAAAAATGCGTGGGAAAACCTCGCGGAGGACGAAAAGGAACAGCTTTCCGCCTTCGCAAAGGATTATATGGCATTCCTGAACAACGGCAAGACCGAGCGTGAGTGCGTCGCGGAGGGCGTGCGTCAGGCGGAAGCAAAGGGCTTCAAGAACCTGATGGACGTCGTCAAGAACGGTGAAACGCTCAAGGCGGGCGACCGCGTTTATCGTGCGTGGATGAACAAGGATATCATGCTCTTCATCATTGGTGAAAAGCCGATGGAGTGCGGCATGAACATTCTGGGCGCACACATCGACTCGCCCCGCATTGACATCAAGCAGAATCCGCTGTATGAGGATGAGCACCTTGCGTACCTCGACACGCACTACTACGGCGGCATCAAGAAGTACCAGTGGGTGGCGCTGCCGCTGGCGCTCCACGGCGTTGTTGTCAAGAAGGACGGCACGACCGTCATGCTGAATATCGGTGATAAGCCCGGCGACCCCGTCTTCTACATCTCTGACCTGCTGATTCACCTTGCCGCCGATCAGATGGGCAAGACCGCCGCAAAGGTGATTGAAGGCGACAGCCTGAACATCATCATCGGCAGCGAACCGAAGAAGGATACCGACAAAGACCCGGTCAAGACCGCGATTTTGGACATTTTGAAGGAGCAGTACGGCATCGACGAAGAAGATTTCATCTCCGCCGAACTGGAAGCTGTTCCTGCGGGCCATGCGCGCGACCTCGGCTTCGACCGCAGCATGATTATGGGCTACGGCCACGACGACCGCGTGTGCGCGTATCCGTCGATGGCGGCTGTGCTGAATTATGAAGGCACGCCGGAATACACCCTCGCGGCGGTGCTGACCGACAAGGAAGAAATCGGAAGCGTCGGCGCAACGGGCATGGGCGCTATGTACTTTGAGAACACGATGGCGGAACTGATTGCCTGTGTGACGGGCGAGGACAAGCCGCTGACCCTGCGCCGCTGCCTGCAGAACAGCCGTATGCTCTCCAGCGACGTGAGCGCGGGCTTTGACCCGAACTTTGCGGGCGTGTTCGAGAAGCGCAACGCATCCATCGTCGGCAATGGCGTGACGTTTAACAAGTTCACCGGCAGCCGGGGCAAGTCTGGCTCGAATGACGCCAACGCGGAGTTTGTTGCGCAGGTGCGCCGCATCTGCGACGAAGCGAACGTGTGCTGGCAGACGGCGGAGCTGGGCAAGGTGGATGTCGGCGGCGGCGGAACGATTGCCTACATCTGCGCCAAGTACGGCATGAACGTCATCGACTGCGGCATCCCGGTGCTGAGTATGCACGCGCCGTGGGAGGTCATCAGCAAGGTTGACCTGTGGGAAGAATACAAGTGCTACTGCGCGTTCCTGAAGGGCGCACGGGAGTTCTAATACTATTTCCAAATTCACCTGCGCCATCTGCTCGCGCCTTTTCCGCGCT
>ERZ773235.612-NODE-612-length-44919-cov-14.563592_pt1 | contig 44919 bp, 36 predicted proteins | sample MGYA00580522_ERZ773235 | MGnify/ENA primary metagenome ERZ773235 (study PRJEB29015, sample SAMEA2737797) | human gut metagenome | biome: human gut; feature: human-associated habitat; material: faeces | place: China | collected 2012 ...
ATTGTAGTGGTATGAATCAGTAGGTCGTCAGTTCAAATCTGACTAGCGGCTCCAAAAAAATAAGAGTTTTGATTTAATCTTGACTTTTATTTTTTTTATTTTATTCTTGTAAAATCCACAAATATATGATATAAATAAAAGAAAAAAACGAGGAAACAAATGGAAAAAAATAAAAAAGCAAAAAAGCAAACATCATTTATGAAAAATGTATTAATGCTTATGATAGCACAAGTAGCTATAAAAATTTTAGGCTTCTTATATAGATTAGTAATAATAAATATAGAGGGCTTTGGAGATACTGGAAACGGATATTATGCTACAGGTTACCAAATATATTCGCTTTTATTAACCCTATCATCTGTAGGTATACCAACAGTAATATCAAAATTAGTATCAGAAAGAGTTGCAATAGGAGACCACAAAGGAGCACATAAAATATTCAAAACAGCTCTAAAAACATTTACAACTATAGGAATAATAATGTCTTTGGGATTATTCTTTGGAGCAGATTTCATAGCAAAAAACATAATAAATGTTGAAGGCGTTAAATACACACTTATGGTACTTGCACCAGCAATTATGTTTGTTGCAGCAGGAGCAGTTTTAAGAGGATATTTTGCAGGATTAGGAACAATGAAACCAACAAGTGTTACACAAACTCTTGAGCAATTTTTAAATTGTTTACTTACAATAACATTTGTATATGCTACAATAGGCAAAGATACAGCAATAATGGCAGCAGCAGGAAATTTATCTAGTACAATAGCTATAATAATAGCCTTTATTTACATTGTATTATTCTACAAAAAGCAAAGACCAGAAATTTTAGAAGACTGCAAAAATCAAACTGTACAAATGGAAACAAAAACAACAAAGCAAATATTAAAAATAATATTTGCTGTATCAATACCAATGACAATAGGTTCACTAGTAGCTGAATTAAATGGAACAATAGATACCTTAACAGTAAGCAACTGTATACAAAAAGCATTTCAAGGATTAGAAGGTGGAAAAGCAGCATTAGAAGCAAAAGCAATGCAATTATCAGGAATGGTATCAAAAATAGAAACCATTATAAGATTACCACTTGCAATAAACGCGGCTTTCTGCACAGCACTAGTTCCAGCAATAGCTGCATCACTTGCTAAAAAAGACAAGGAAACAGCAGTAAAAAGATTATCTTTTTCATTCTTTTTAACAATAATAATTATTTTACCTTGTGCTATAGGACTTATAACACTTGCAGAACCAATATTAAAAACCATATATCCAAACTCTTATGAAGGAGCAAGAATCCTTCAAATAACATCAATATCTATGACATTTGTTGCACTAAGTTATGTTATAAATGGAGGATTATATGGATTAGGAAAAACACATATACCAGCAATAGCATTAGCAATAGGAGCAGGAGTAAAAACAGTTTTAAATATTATTTTAGTAAGTAATCCTAAAATAAATATATTGGGTTCACCAATAAGTTCAACAATCTGCCAAGGAATAAACTTTACAATATGTAGCTTTTATTTAAGCAAATACATAAAGCTAGATTTAAAATTCACAAAACATATATTAAAACCGCTATTTTCTGCATCAGTGATGGGAGTAGTAGCTTACGGAACACATCATGCTTTACTAGGAGTAATAGGCAATTCAAAAGCAACAATACTAGCAATAATGATTGGTGCATTAACTTATGGTATAATGATAATTATAACAAAAACACTAAATAAAGAAGATATGTATATGATACCTTTTGGAACAAAAATATATAAAATTTTAGTAAAATTAAAAATATATAAAGAGGAGAATACATAAATGAAATTAATTTCATGGAATGTAAACGGTTTAAGAGCAGTTTACAAAAAAGGTTTTTTAGAGTTTTTTAATGAAATAAATGCTGACATATTTTGTATTCAAGAAACAAAAATGCAAGAAGGTCAAATCAATTTAGATTTAAAAGAATATAATCAATATTTTAATTATGCTACTCGAAAGGGATATTCAGGAACAGCGATATTTACAAAAATAAAACCAGAAAAAGTAAGTTATGGAATAGGAATAGAAGAACACGACCAAGAAGGAAGAGTAATTACATTAGAATTTAAAAATTTCTATTTAATAAATTGCTATACACCAAATTCAGGCCGTGAACTTGCAAGACTTGATTATAGAATGGTATGGGAAGAAGAATTCAAAAAATATCTAAAAAAACTAGATGAAAATAAGCCAATAATTGTATGTGGAGATTTAAACGTAGCACATAAAGAAATTGACTTAAAAAATCCAAAAACAAATAAAAAAAATGCCGGATTTACAGATGAAGAAAGAGAAAAAATGACAAAACTAATAGAAACAGGCTTTACAGATACTTTTAGATATTTATATCCAGACAAAGAAAATGCTTACACTTGGTGGTCATATATGGGGCATGCAAGGGAAAAAAATGTTGGATGGAGAATAGATTACTTTTTAACATCTAATAGAATAAAAAAACAGATACAAGAAGCATATATATTTGATAAAGTACTTGGTAGTGATCATTGCCCAATAGGCTTAGAAATAGGAGGAATGTTCGATGAAAAGTTTTAAAAATGGAGCAAAATGGATTTATTGGTTTACTCTAATTGTAGCAATAGTAATAGTGTATAAAGTTTTGGATAATTTTACAGGCATTGGAGAATGGCTAAGTAATTTAATAAAAGTTATAAAACCATTTTTAATGGCAATACTTGTAGCATACCTATTATATATACCATGCAGAAAAATAGAGGGAGTATATAGAAAAAGCAAATTATTAAAAAATAAAGCAAGAAGTTTAGCAGTTGCAACTACATATATTTTAGTAATTCTAATAGTAGTTTTATTGATGAACATTTTAATACCAATGCTATCAGAAAGTATAACTGATTTGGCTTCAAACTTACCAGGCTATTATGATAGTGCAATTCAGTATATTGAGGATTTGCCAGAGGACAATATATTAAAAAATGATGTTGTTCAGGATGCGATTGAAAAGCTACAAGAAATAGATATAGCACAGTTGTTAGATTTAGATAACTTAACTATGTATATAGAAAAAGTAATAGGAATAGCAAGTGGAATATTTAGTATTTTTGTAACAGTAGTAGTTTCAATATACATATTGCTTGAAAGAGCAGAAATATTAAAATTTGTGAAAAGATTAAATAGTAGCTTATTTAATGAGAAAAAGTGTGCAACAATAAATAGATATTTTGAGAAGGGAAATGAAATATTCTTTAAATATATTTCAGGTCAAGTATTAGATGCAATAGTTGTTGCAATAATAATGTCTGTGGCTTTATCAATAATGAATGTAAGATATGCTTTGCTACTTGGCTTTTTAATAGGATTATTCAATTTAATACCATATTTTGGAGCGATAATAGCTGTAATTGTGGCGTGCTTAATAACTATTTTTACAGGTGGTATTACACAGGCAATATGGGTTGCTGTAGTGCTTATTGTGTTACAACAGATTGATGCTAATATTGTAAATCCAAAGATATTAAAGGATGCGTTAGAGATAAGCAAAATATTAATTATATTTTCAATAACTGTTGGAGGGGCATATTTTGGTGTACTTGGAATGTTTTTAGGGGTGCCTGTAATTGCAGTAATAAAAATGATGTTGGATGATTATATAGAAAGAAATGAGAAAAAAACAGTTCAGACAGAATAAAGTATATATAAGCTAATGTGTATTCTAAAAATTTGTTTAAAAAGTATTTTTAAACAAATTTTTTGGTTTTTTGTGTTGACAAAAAATTGAAAATGGTATAAGATAGGGGAAGTAAGAAGAGAGAAACAAAGGAGAGAGTTTATGAGACGAACAGTAGCTGAAAGCCTTGGGGCTGTACACACACACACACACACACACACACACACACACAATATGTTTACTAGAAAATGAAAGAGGCATAAGTTTTTATGCTTTATTAAAGTTGTATATAAGAGATGGAACAGAATACAATAATGCAGTAAAAAAAGTGATAGAAAGCAAAGGCTTTTGGATAGGTAGATATGAAACAAGTGGAATGAATAGTTCAAATAATGATATAGCAGAAAATATAGTAGCAGGAAAAGGAACAAGCGATGGAATAAACAATATAATCTGGTATGGAATGTATAAACAGCAACAAAACTATGTAAGTAAAAAGAACCTTGATACATCAAAAATACAAAGTACAATGATATTTGGAGCAGCTTTGGACCAAGCAATGCTATTTGCAAATTGTGCAAACGAGACAATTCCAAAGAAAGATTATTCAACAGTCATAACCGGAAATGTTGAGACAGACTGTTATAGGAATATTTATGATTTATGTGGCAATTTATATGAATTGACAACAGAGGCTTGCTACACCAACGGTCGAGTTGACAGGGGGCGGCAATTATAACTACAGTTATTCTGCTAGTTTTCGCAACAACGGCAGTCTGACTGGCGGCAGCGACTACCTACGGTTCTAGGTCCTCACTTTATGTATCACTGTAGGCTTGAAGGCGATACAATAATTAAATATTTCGAAGTATTTTTTCAGGAATTTGACAATTTGGAAATACTTGACAAATCTTGTAGAAAATTATATAATCTCCCCATAAAAGGGGAGATTTTGTTATGAGAAGATTTGGAACAATTTCTTTATTAATATTAGTGATAACTTTAGTTTTTGGTTCTGCTGTAGTTGCAGTAACGGGAACAGTTAATGCTCCAAGTGGTTTAGTTTTAAGGGAAGAGGCAAGTAAAACTGGTGCTCCTTTGGCAACAGTTCCTGATAAGACTGAATTGGAAATATTAGAGGAATGTGGAGAATGGTATAGGGTTACATATAATGGTCAAACTGGCTATATTTTTGGGGAGTTTGTTAATAAAAACGAGGAAACGAGTGTTGAACCTGAGGTGCCAGCACCTGAAATTCCAGCACCTGAAATTCCAGCGGAGACGGATCCAAATGCAGTTCAGGCTAAAAGTAAAATAAGGGTATATATAATACCTACTGTAACTTCAACAGTTATAAATGAGGTTGAACCAAATGCTCAAATTCATATAGAAAAACAGATAACAAACTGGTCATATATAGTATCAGGTAATATTCAAGGTTGGGTAAGAACTTATGGAATACAAAATGAGATAAAAACACCAGAGCCAACAACACCAACGGTTGCAGAACCAGAGAAACCTTCTACACCAGAAGTTGATAATCCAGAGCAACCAGCAACTCAAGAGCCTGAAACTCCAACTACTAATCAACCAGCAGATAATACAAATAGTGGAGAAACAGCAGTGGAAAGTGTGAGGGGATTTGTTACAGTAGATTATGCAAATATAAGAAAAGAGGCTTCAAAAAGTTCTGAAATTGTAACAACACTTACAAAAGATACATCTTTTACCATTACAGCAGAGACTGAGGAATGGTACAAAATTTCATATACTGGTCTAGATGGAACTGTATATGTGGGTTATATTTACAAAAATTTGGCATCAAAATAGAAGGTGATATTTATTAAAAGACCAATTATTACAATACTAGTTGGAGCAATAATTGGAATAATGTTTGGGCTATACTTAAAAATAGGTATAGCCCTGGCGATTATTTTACTCGCATTATTGCTTTTCTTAATTCAAAAAAATAAACACAGATTGTATTTCTTTATTGCAAAGAGAAGAAAAATCATTTTAATTATCTTCATATCAGCAATAATTTCAAATTTATATCTAAATATAGTAAATCTAAAATATGAAAATATCTATAAGAATTTCCAAAAACATATAACAGCAAGAGCAACTATTGTTAGCGAAGCCAAGGAAACAGAATATTATTATAGCTATGAGGCTAATATTGAGAATAAAAAGTTTATAATATATGTAAAGAAAAGTTATCCACAAAAGCTAAAATATGGAATGTGGATAAACTTAGAAGGTGAGTATTCTAAACCTACAGAAGCTAGAAATTACAAGGGATTTAGCTATCAAGAATATTTAAAAACAAAGCGAATTTATGGCACAATTAAGGCTGAAAAAATAAATGTTATAAAGGAAAATAATATTAACATATTCTTAAATGTGAGCAACAATATAAAAAATAAAATAATAAAAATTACAAAAGAGATTTTACCAAATGAAACTTATAGCATGGTAACGGGAATACTGATAGGTGAAAAGAATGATATAGATGAAGAAATTACAAAAAATTTCAGCAAAGCAAGTATCTCTCATATTCTGGCAATCTCGGGTACACATGTTTCTTATATAATACTTGGAATAACCTATATACTAATTAAAATAAAAACACCTAAAAGAGGTTCATATTTAATTACAATATTTATTTTAGCAATGTTTATGGTTACAACAAGATTTAGCCCATCAGTTGTAAGGGCAGTAATAATGAGTGTTATAATGCTATTTGGAAAAGTAATTTATAGAAAACAAGATACATTAAATTCTATATCAGTTTCATTATTAATTATTCTAATTTTTAATCCTTATGCAATAATGGATATTGGCTTACAGCTATCTTATTTAGGAACTCTTGGAATATTATTTTTAAATAAAATAATAACTAATTTTTTAAACAAATTTTTAAGCAAAAAAATTGCTACAATGCTTGCAGTAACTATATCAGCACAAATTATGATTTTTCCAGTTATGATAATTAAATTTAATATAATATCAACAATGTTTATTCTTTCAAACATATTAGCAGTGCCACTTGCAGGAATAATTATCTTGCTTGGATACATAAATATTTTCATTGCGTATATATGTATGCCACTTGGAAAATTTATTGGAATATTTTTAAATCTTACAGTTCAATTACTTATATCAATAGCAAAGTATACAGCTATTTTGCCATTTTCAACAATTACAGTAACTACCCCCAATATTATTTTTTTATTTGAATATTACATTTTTATATACTGCATTTGTGTGAAAAAATACATAAAGATAGTAATTTATATAATCATAAGTACAATTATTGTATTTTCAATAATTAATATAATTCATAAGCCATTAAAAATACATTTTGTGGATGTAGGGCAAGGTGATTGTACGGTAATTACAACAACATCAAGAAGAAATATAGTAATAGATACAGGGGAAAAGGAAAATGTTGTTGTAAAATATTTGCTAGATAGAAAAATAAAAAATGTAGATTTTTTAATAATATCTCATTTTGATTCAGATCATTGCAAAAATGCAAGTGATATAATTGAAAATTTAAAAGTACATAATCTAATAATTAGCAAACAAGCAGAAAAAAACCGAGAATTTGAAACTATTATACAAAAGGCTAAAGAAAAAAATGTAACTATAACTATGGTAAAAGCTGGAGATGTGATAAATATAGACAAATACACTAATATACGTATTCTATGGCCAGAAAAATCACTAATAGAAGAAAACCCATTAAATAATAATTCAATAGTTGCAAAATTTGAATATAGAAATTTTAGTATACTATTTACAGGAGATATAGAAAAAGTAGCTGAAAATCAAATAGTTTCAAGGTATAACTATAAAATCCTAGAATCTACAATACTTAAAGTAGCACATCATGGCTCAAAAACGTCAAGCACAGAGGAGTTTATAAAAACAGTAAAACCTAAAATTTCTGTAATTGGAGTTGGTGAAAATAATAAATTTGGGCATCCAAATAACAGTGTAATAGAAACTCTAAAAGACTACGGCTCTGCAATATATAGAACAGATTTACAAGGAGAAATTACTTTGACGATAAAGAAAAATGGCAAAATTAAAATTGATACACAAATTTAAAATGTATAATATTAGAAAATGTGGTTAATATAACAATGGTGATAAAATATGCGAAAATATGTTATGTTAGCGTTAATTATGGCATTAATATTAGGTTTTATATTGGGCTTATATTTGTATAGATTAAATAAAGTAAATGAACAAATTGCTTTTGAAGGTGAATATAGTCGAGTTGAAAGCAAGAACATTATAAAAGAAGCAGAAAATATAATAAGAGAAACCAGCAGCACTGAGAATAAAACTTCTCCAAATACAAAAATAACAGAAAAAAGATATTATGTTGATTGTGCCCACTTAGTACAAGAACAAGAGAAAATAAAAACAACTTTAATAAACAAAACTGAAGGAGAAATTCAAGCAGCTTATATTGGCTGGACGATACAGAAATTTACTCCCAATGAGATAGTAGTATATAAGGAAATAAATGATTTTTGTGATGAACATTATCTTTTAAAAGATGTAGAAGGTCAAATAATAGTATATGCTTTAGATAAATATGGAAACATTAGAAATACTGAAAAAGAAACAGGAATCCAGACAAAATACTTATCAAATATTGACATAGAAAAACTAAAAGAGGGAATAACCGTATATGGAAACAAAGAACTAAACAAGCAGTTGGAGGATTTCGAGTAGAAATTGAATAAAAAGTTGATATGTGATATAATTAATATAAATCTTTTGAAGGAGGATTTATTTACAATGTCAATGCGGGCAAGATTCATTGGAGAGGAATTGATTGCGGATACTGGAGAGGTTATCAACATCTCATTTGAAGACCTTAAAAAGGCATGTTTGAACTCTGGTACTGAAAGCCTTTCTATTCTGGAAATAATCTGTGAGGGTGTAAGAATTTACACCGGAGGTTATCAGATAGTAAGGGGCAAACACCATGAAAGTGCACTTTATAGCAAACTTGAAAGGGAAATCTTTCATGATGAAAGGTACCAAGCAAGGAAAAACAAAAGGTATGAAGAACGTCATCAACTCAGCGAAGCAAGCCGAATTGAAAAAGAGAAAAGAAACCAGTTTTATGGAGAAAATAAATATGTCTTAAACAAAATTAGGAAGAAAATGAGAACTTACTACGCATAAAGCAAAAAAGTATTGACAAAAAGGAATCGCTAAATAACGATTCCTTTTTTTATGGTGCACCATCACGGATTTGAACAATATATAAGATAATATAAATAGTATAATTATAGAAAATAAAGCAATAAAATAGATTATAAAAATTTTCATATAATATAAAAAACTATTGATTTTTTTAAAAAAAAGTGTTATTATTTTAAGTAATTTAATTAAATCGTTGATTCAGAGTAGTAAATATTGCTGAAGATTATAGAGAGTAATTGTTGGTGGAAATATTACATTAGAGGCTTTATTGAATGGACTGATGAGAGCAACCCGAAATTTTAATTTTAAAAGTAGGCGTTGACGGGAATCCAACTCGTTATAAATGGGCATGTATGTTGGTACATAGATATTAGGTGGCATAGCAAGATATTACTCTTGTCCTATTATTAGGATAAGAGTTTTTTTGTATTTATGTAATGCTTCTAATTTAAAGGTGGCATAACAAGAACACTCTTGTCCTTTATATGGATTAAGAGTGTTTTTTGATTTTCTGAATAGTACCAATGCAATAGCAGATTATATTTTTAAATTTTTGAAAGGAAGTATGAACAATGAATTATGGTGAATTTGGTGGACAATATGTGCCACAAGAATTAAAAGAAAAGTTAAATGAAATTGAAGAGGAGTTTGAGAAAGCAAAAAATGATGACAATTTTAAAAAGGAATATTTATATTATTTAAATCAATATGTAGGAAGGCCTAGTCCATTATATTTTGCAAAAAATTTAAGCGATTATTCCAAAGGTGCAAAAATATATTTAAAGAGGGAAGACCTAAATCATACTGGATCTCATAAAATAAATAACGCTTTAGGGCAAATACTTTTAGCAAAGAGAATGAACAAAACACATATTATTGCAGAAACTGGTGCAGGTTCACATGGGACAGCTGTAGCAACAGTATGTAGCTTATTTAATATCAAGTGCAGTATATTTATGGGCAAAGAAGATATAAAAAGACAAATGCCAAATGTTGAAAGAATGAAGATATTAGGAGCAGAAGTTATAGAGGTAAAAGAAGGAAAAGGAACATTAAAGGAAGCTGTAGATGCAGCATTTAATTATTTGTTAGAAAATCAAGATGTATTTTATTTAGTTGGTTCATGCGTTGGACCTAGTCCATATCCAGAAATGGTTAAATATTTTCAAAAAATTATAGGAGAAGAGGCTAAAGAACAAATATTAAATCAAGAAGGAAAACTTCCAAAAGCTATAGTAGCTTGTATTGGAGGAGGTAGTAATAGTATCGGATTGTTTACTGATTTTATAAAAGAAAAAGATGTGGATATATATGGGGTAGAAGCAGCAGGAAAAGGTCTTAATACAAATCAACACGCTTCAGCTATTTATAATAATAAAATTGGTGTGCTACATGGAATGAAAACATATATTATGCAAGATGAGAATGGAGATATAAGAGAAGCATATTCAATTTCAGCGGGACTAGATTATCCAGGAATAGGACCAGAACATGCTTATTTAAAATCAATTGGAAGAGTAAAATATGACAGCATAACAGATAAAGAAGCTATAGAAAGTTTTAAGCTATTATGCAGATTAGAGGGAATTATACCAGCATTAGAAAGTAGCCATGCAATAGCTTATGCAGTTAAAATTGCTAAAAACTATTCAAAGGATGATTCTATTATTGTTAATTTATCAGGTAGAGGTGATAAAGATTTAGCAACTATATTGAATATTTAAAAATTATTTTTAAATTAGGAGAATTAAGAGAAAAAGAGTAGCGTAGAGGGAAAATAAATAAGTTTTAAACAGAATGAAAAATACAACGCATAAAGCAAAAAAGTATTGACAAAAAGGAATCGCTAAATAACGATTCCTTTTTTTAGTGTGGTGCACCATCACGGATTTGAACCGTGGACCTTGGCATTAAGAGTGCCCTGCTCTACCAACTAAGCTAATGGTGCATTAAAAAAAATAAAATTGGAGGCGACACCCGGATTTGAACCGGGGAATCAGAGTTTTGCAGACTCGTGCCTTACCACTTGGCTATGTCGCCATACTTAATTATATGATGGTAAATAATCAAAGATGAATAATTAAGTAAAAATTTTGCAAAAATTGGAGCGGAAGACGGGGCTCAAACCCGCGACCTATGCCTTGGCAAGGCATCGCTCTATCAACTGAGCTACTTCCGCATTTTGTTTCTTTGATTGAAACATTAATATAATACCAAAATAATTTGAAAAAGTCAATAGTTAAATAAAAAATAGCTATAAATTTTGTGTAAAATTTACAAATGTTAGTAATTTCAAAGAATTAGTTGAAAAAAAGCCTTATTTGTAGTATAATAAAGGAGTTAGAAAAGGTATTATTATGAACAAATATGTCAAAACAAAAAAGTTTAATTACTTACGGAATCAAGAATTCTAAATAAAATATAACAAAAAAATAAAAAATGTAAAAAAAATGTAATATTTTAAAAGAAAAAATGCAGGTATTATAGCCGTAAGTAACAAAAGAGCCATTAAATTTTAGAGTATTGACATTATAAAAATAATATATATAATATTAATATTAACAAATAAGGAGAGTATTATGAAAAAATTAAAACTATTATTAACTTTGGTATTTATATTTGTAGTAACATTGCTTTTAGGTAATGAAATCTTTGCTACAAATACAATGAATTTGAACATTACAGACCAGAGACCTTACACATCTAAAAAATACACTGTAACAACTCCAAATGGAAATGTGCATACAGTATTTAAAATAATAAAAAATAATGGTACAAATTATGTTCATGAGGATGCACTATATTGTTTGAGAAGTGGAATAGGATTTGGAAATTCTGAGAATGTAAACAACTTAAATCCAAATGGACGCTTAGACAATGATGTAACATATACAGAAAAATTTAATTTAAAAACAGATGCTACCTCTGTAATGAATTATTATAATAGTGTAATAGGATATAATATTCAAAATCCTGAATATAATGCAATGTTATGGATAATTGACAATATGTATTTACCAGAACATACTGACCATGTTGCTATGAAAGAAAGACTATTAAAAAAGACATTAGAATATGATGGCGGAAATAATGTATCATCAACTCAGCTAAATGATTTAACAGATGATGATATAGAATTTGTACAACAAATGGCATTATGGTATTTTGCAAACTATGATGATAATGGCGGACAAAATTCACTTTCTTTATTAGATACATATAAATTAAGTAATACAACAAAAATTGATACAGAATCATTAAGTGAAGAAAAGCAAAGAGCAATAGATGCTTTATATAAATATTTTGTAGAAAATGCAAAAACTCAAGCAGCTAATTATGGAATAGGCGAACCAAGAAATGTAACACCAGTAAAACCTAAATTCAATTTAGACAGTCAATCAAAAACAGTAGGTACAAGCAACAACTACACAGTAATTGGACCATTTAATATAACAAAAACAGATGGAGATGTTGATTATAACCTAACAATCAAAGTTAAAGACAAAAACGGAGAGGTAATACCAGAAACTCAAGATGATACTCCAATAGTATTTGTTGTTAAAAATCCAGGTGATACTACAACAAACATAACATCAATAGAAAATGCAATAGGACAAGGAAACTTCTACTTAAAAATACCAACTAGACTAGGCACAGTATATGATTTAAGCGATGTAAACATAGAATTAAATTGTGAGTATGAAAAAATATATAACACAACAGCAACTTTATGGGTTGCAACAAATGAAGACCAACCAGTAGTAAAAATAGAAAAAGAAGAAGTAATTGAAGGCGACTTCAATATTGTACTAGAAAAAAGAGATAAGAACGGAAATCTATTATATGGTGCAGAATTCACAATGGTTACAGATGACCGTAAAGTAATTACAATAACAAATAATGGAGACGGAACATTTAATTGCCCATTTATACCAATAACAGAAGAAGGACAAGAATTCATATATGAATTAGAAGAAATATCAGCACCAAATGGATATATAGCTATTAATGGTAAAATTAGAATAAAAGTAAAAACAAAGCTAAACAATGAAGGCACTAGATATGTATTAGACTCAGCAGAATTTATAAATGTAAATGGAGAACCAATACAAACAGTTGATGGAGTAATTTTAGATATTGTAGACAACAAATTAGTTATTAAAGTTGAAAACGAAAAAGAGCTTGAATTTGATTTAGCTCTTAGAAAATTCATAACTAAAGTAAATGGAAAAAATATAACAGATAGAATTCCAAGCGTTGATACAAGTAAGTTAAATACAACAGATGCAACAGGTAGAAGAATAACAACAGCAAAATATACACATTCAAAGAAACCTGTAGTTGTAAAACAAGGTGATATTGTAACATACAAAATAAGAGTATATAACGAAGGTGAAATAGACGGATATGCTACAAAAATTGCTGATTATATTCCAGAAGGTTTGGGATACTTAATGGACTACAAAACAAATACAGATAATTTCTGGGTTCCTGTAATAGATGAAACAACAAAGACTAAAGACTTAGTTGGAGCAAATGGACTATATCAAACAGAGGCAGCTATAAAGAATCTTGAACTTAGTGACTTCTATGGAAAGACAAGTTTAAGCGAAGTAAAAATTTTAGAAGGAAAAGCAAAATTAACATCAACAGCATTAGAAGATGAAATAATAAAAGCTTATGATTCAGAAAAAGAATCTACTGATATTGATGCAGACGATAAATGGCAACAATCAACAAATGGAACAGATGGATTATATTATCGAGACATAGAAGTAACTTGTATTGTGCTTGCAGAAAACACATTTAAAGGAAGCTTAAGAAATATAGCAGAAGTACAAGAAGATAAGGCAGTAGATGAAAACGGAAATGCAGTTCAAAAAGAAGATAGAGATTCAACACCAGATAATGTTGACACAGACAACTACATACCACCAACAGATAATAGCTCATATCAAGAAGATGATGATGACTATGAACCACTAGAATTAAGATATTTTGACTTAGCACTTCGTAAATTCATTACAGCAGTAAATGGAGATGAAGTAACAACAAGAATACCAAGACCAACAGCAAATGCAGATAAGGGCATTGAATATGTACATGACAAAACACCTGTATATGTAGCAAATAGTGATATTGTAACATATACAATAAGAGTGTACAATGAAGGCTCAACACTAGGTTATGTAATGGAATTATCAGATGATATACCAGATGGCTTAGTATTCTTACCACAACATCAAACAAATATAGATTACAAATGGAAAATGTATGATGCAAATGGCGAGGAAACTACAGATCCAACAAAAGCAGTAGAAATAAGAACTAAATATTTGGAAAATACTTTATTAAATGCCTTTGATTCTACAAAGGAAATTGATGAAACAAATCCTGATCATGCAGATGTAAAAGTTGCTTTCCAAGTAATGGAAGAAAATATTACACAAGAAGATAGAATAATAATAAACAAAGCACAAATAACAAAAGACAAAGCAGTAGATGAAGATGGAAATGAAATAGATATTGATGATATAGATTCAATACCAGATCAATGGAATGAAGGTGAAGATGACCAAGATATTGAAAAAATCTATGTAAAATATTTCGATTTGGCATTATTAAAATGGGTAACACAAACAATAGTAACAGTTGATGGAAAAACAACAGTTACAGACACCGGCTTTACACCTTATGATGATCCAGAACCAATAGCAAAAGTAGTAATAGATAAGAAAAAATTAAACAAAACAACAGTAAAATTTGTATACAACATAATAATCAAAAATGAAGGTGAAATAGCTGGATATGCAACAGAAATAACAGACTATATCCCAGCAGGACTAAAATTCGTAGCAGAAGACAACCCAATTTGGACAAAAGAGGGAGAAAACAAGATTACAACAAGAGCATTAGAAAACACCTTATTACAACCAGGAGAAACAGCAACAATAGAAGTAGTATTTACGTGGATAAATGGTTCAGAAAACCTTGGATTAAAAACAAACATAGCAGAAATAAGTGAAGACTATAATGATAAAGGATCAAAAGATATAGATTCAACACCAGACAATGTTATAACAGATGATTATGATAATCAACAAGAAGATGATGACGACAAAGCATTAGTAATTCTAGAACTAAAAACAGGTGGAGCAGTATCTTATATATGGCTAGCAGGTGTAACATTAATCATTTTTGCAAGTGGAATAATGTTAATAAAAAAATATGTATTATAAAAATATAAAATAAAAAAGCCTAAAATATTGAATTTTAGGCTTTTTTGTTATATAATAATAAAGTTGATAAGGAGGAGAAATATGAATTTTATTGAAGAAATTAAAAACAGGGCAAGAAAAGATATTAAAACTATAGTATTGCCAGAAGCAACAGATTTAAGAACACTAACAGCAGTTCATAAAATATGTGAAGAAGGATTTGCAAAAGTAGTATTAATTGGAAACGAAGAAGAAGTTAAAAAAATTGCAGAAGAAAATAATTTAGATATATCAAAAGCAAATATAGTAGATCCAAAAACTTCTGAAAAATATGATGAATATGTAGAAAGCTTTTATGAATTAAGAAAAGCTAAAGGAATGACAGTTGAAGAAGCAAAACAAAAATTGTTAGACCCAGTATTTTTTGGAATGATGATGGTAAAAAAAGAAGAAGCAGATGGATTAGTATCAGGAGCTGCACACTCTACAGCAGATACATTAAGACCAGCACTTCAAATATTAAAAACAAAACCAGGAACAAAATTAGTTTCAACATTTAATGTAATGGTTGTTCCAAATTGCGAATATGGTGAAAACGGAGTATTCATGTTTTCAGACTGCGCATTAAACCCAAAACCAAATAGTGAGGAATTATCAGAAATTGCAATTTCAACAGCAGAAAGCTTTAAACAAATTATAGGAAAAGAACCAAGAATTGCAATGCTTTCATATTCAACTTATGGAAGTGCAAAATCAGAAGATGTAAGCAAAGTTCAAGAAGCAACAAAACTTGCAAAGGAAAAAGCACCAGAGCTTGTTTTAGATGGAGAAATGCAATTAGATGCAGCATTAGTTCCAACAGTTGGAGCAAGTAAAGCGCCAGGAAGCAATGTAGCTGGAAAAGCAAACACAATAATATTCCCAGACTTAAATGCAGGAAACATTGGATATAAACTTGTTGAAAGATTAGCAAAAGCCGAAGCTTATGGACCAGTATGCCAAGGAATGGCAAAACCAGTAAACGATTTATCAAGAGGTTGCAAAGCAGATGATATAGTAGGCGTTGTTGCAATAACAGCTGTGCAAGCAGCACAAAATTAATTTTGAGGATTTAAAAAGGAGTTAGAAATGAAAATATTAGTAATTAACTGTGGAAGTTCATCATTAAAATATCAATTAATAGATATGAAAAATGATGAAGTATTAGCATCAGGAAGATGTGACAGAATAGGCGTAAAATCAATAGATAAGCCATTTATTGAATACAAAAAAGATGGAAAGAAAACAAGAGATGAAGTAGAATTACCAAACCACACAGTAGCTTTTGAATTGGTAATGAAATATTTACTTGATCCAGAAAAAGGAGTAATAAAAAGTGTTGACGAAATAGACGCAATAGGACACAGAATAGTACATGGTGGACCAAACTTTACAAAAACAACTGTTGTAACAGATGAAGTTTTAAAAGAGTATAACACATCTATTGAATATGCACCACTTCATAATCCAGCACATTTACAAGGAATTAATGCATGTAAAAAACTAATGCCAAATACACCAGAAGTATTAGTATTTGATACATCTTTCCATACAACTATACCAGAATATGCTTCACTTTATGCTATTCCTTATGAATATTATGAGAAATATGCAATAAAAAGATATGGAGCACATGGTAGCTCACATAAATTTATAGCAGAAGAAGCTGCAAAAGTTCTAGGAAAGAAAAAAGAAGAAATCAACATTATATCTTGCCACTTAGGAAATGGCTCAAGTATAGCCGCAATAAAAGGTGGAGTATGTATTGACACATCAATGGGATTAACACCACTTGAAGGATTAATCATGGGAACAAGATCAGGAGACCTAGATCCAGCAATATTAGAATTTATAATGAGAAAAGACAATATAAGTATAGAAGAAATGATGACGATATTAAATAAAAAATCAGGCTTACTAGGAATATCTCAAAAAACAGGAGACGTAAGAGACTTAAAAGTATTAGCAGCACAAGGAGATAAGAGAGCAGATTTAGCATTAGATATGTTTGCATACAGAGTAAAAAAATATATTGGAGCATATATGGCAGCATTAGGACATGTAGATGCAATAATCTTTGAAGGTGGAATAGGTGAACACAATCCTGATGTAGTAAATAGATGTGTAACAGGACTAGAGCCATTAGGAATAGTATTTGATGATTCTCATAATGATGATGAACAATACGAAGGAATAATAAGTAAACCAGAATCAAAAATAAAAATGTATGTAATTCCAACAAATGAAGAGTTGGAAATTGCAAAAGAAACAATGGAAGCAATCCAAAAATAATAGTTTTAAATTTAAGGAACGACATTTTAAAAGTCGTTCCTATTTGCTAGGAGGAATATATATGCAAACCTTAATAATTACACGGGGGTAAAATTAATAAAAATTTTCTAGAAAAACACCTAAAACAAAATAAATATGATATAATAATAGCTGTTGATAAAGGACTAGAAAGTTTAGACAAGTTAAAAGTGATTCCAGACTACATACTAGGCGATTTCGATTCAATAGATAAAAAAGTTTTAGAAAAATATAAAACACAAAAAATAAAAATAAATGAACTAAAACCTGAAAAAGATTTTACAGATACTGAAGAGGCAATTAATTTAGCAATTAAACTTAAAAGCAGTGAATTTGTAATAATAGGGGCAATAGGAACAAGAATAGACCATGTATTAGCAAATATTAATGTTTTAAAGATAGCATTAGATAACAACATCAAAGCCAAAATTATAAATGAACATAATGAAATAGAGTTAATAAATAATGAGCTAATAATTGAAAAAAACAACCTATATAAGTACATATCAATAATGCCATTAACAACTCAGGTAGAAGGTATAACAATAACAGGTATGAAATATCCATTGGAAAACTATACATTAACTATTGGAAACAGCCTAGGAGTAAGTAATGAGCAAATAGAAAAAACGGCGAAAATTAAAGTAAAAGATGGAATACTAATTGTAATAAAATCAAGAGATTAAGGAGAAAAAATGAATTTAGAGGAATTTGAAAATAAAATTGAGTACAAATTTAAAAATATAGAATTATTAAAAACAGCATTTACACATACCTCTTATGCACACGAAAAAAAGATAGAAAGTAATGAAAAATTAGAATTTTTAGGAGATGCAATTTTAGAATTTACTGTAAGTGAATATCTCTATAATAAATATAAAAAACTTAAAGAAGGAGAAATGACAAAGGTTAGAGCAAGTGTAGTATGTGAAAAAAGCTTACACAAAATAGCATTAAAATATCATTTTGATGAGCTATTATACTTAGGAAAAAGCGAAAAACTAAGTGGAGGAAGCCATAAACCAGCAATGCTTGCAGACAGTGTAGAAGCAGTTATAGCAGCCATATTCATGGATGCAGGATTAGAAAAGGCAAAACAATTCATATTAGAAAACCTAAAAGAAGCAATAGAACAAGCAAGTAAAAGTGTAGGCCAAAAGGACTACAAAACAGTTCTTCAAGAAGAATTACAAAAACATGGAAGCGTAAATATTGAATACATAATAGTAGAAGAAAAAGGACCAGACCATGACAAAACATTTATAGCAGAGGTAAAATGTAATGGAAAGTATTTAGCAACAGGGCAAGGAAACACAAAAAAACAAGCTGAAATGGAAGCTGCCCGTATTGCTTTACAAAAGTAAAATATAATGAGAGGCTTTAAAAAATATTTGGAGGTAAAAATGTCAAAACAATATGTAATACCAGTATTTGTTCCACATTTAGGTTGCCCAAATGATTGTATATTTTGCAATCAAAAGAGCATAAGTGGGCAAATGAAACAAATAACAGAAGAAGATGTTGAAAATACAGTAAAAGAATTTCTAAATAGCTTTAAAGAGGAAAAATTATATACAGAAATAGCTTTCTTTGGAGGAAGTTTTACAGGCATTGATATGGAACTGCAAGAAAAGTTATTAAAGGTAGCATATAAATATGTAAAAAACAAACAAGTTGATGGAATTAGAATATCAACACGTCCAGATTATATAGATAAAAAGAAACTAAAACTATTAAAAAAATATGGAGTGAAAACAATCGAATTAGGAGTTCAAAGCACAAATGATTACATATTACAAAAAGCTAAAAGAGGACATACATTTGCAGATGTAAAAAAAGCTTCAAAATTAATTAGAAGATATGGTTTTACATTAGGACATCAAATGATGATAGGACTGCCAGACAGCACATGGATAGATGAACTAAACACAGCAAAAGACTTAGCAAAATTAAAACCAAAAATAGTAAGACTATATCCAGTTTTAGTAATTAAAAAAACAGAACTTGCAAAAGATTTTGCAAAAGGCGAATATCATCCAATAACAATAGAGCAAGCTGTGGAAAGATGCAAAGAGCTATACTATTTCTTTGATAAAAAGAAAATTACAGTAATAAGAATGGGCTTACAAAACACAGATATTATATCAAATCCAGAAAATATTAATAGTGAAGTAGTTGCAGGACCATACCATGAAGCTTTTGGACAACTAGTTGAAGATAGTATTTGGTATGATAAAATCTTGTCAGCAATAAAAAAGATAAACACAAAAGTTGCAGAAGTTGAAATTGAAGTAAACCCAGAAAATGTGAACAACGTAGTAGGACACAAAAAAGAGAACATACAAAAACTAAAAGATTTATATGAGGTAGATGTAAAAGTTAAACAAAGCTTTAACGTCAAACCAGGTAAATTTAATATAAACATAATAAAAACATATAAAGACTTTTTAGATGATGAATAATTTTAAGGTGATAAAACATGAAATCAAAATATATAGATTTTAGAAATGAGCAAAATTATGAAGAATTAAAAGCTCCAGCAGAAGCAATAAAACAAGGAAAATTAGTTTTATTTCCAACAGAAACAGTATATGGAATAGGAGCAAATGCTTTAGATGAAGAAGCGGTTAAAAAAATATATATTGCAAAAGGTCGTGCAAGTGATAACCCATTAATAGCACATATAGCAAATTTAGAAATGTTAAAAAAATTAGTAATGGAAGTTGGAAAGGTAGAGGAAAAACTTATCGAAAAATTTTGGCCAGGCCCATTAACAATAGTATTTAAGAAAAAAACAGTTGTGCCAGATGTAATTACAGGAGGGTTAGACACAGTTGCTATAAGAATGCCAAGCGATATAATAGCACATAAACTGATAGAATACTCAAACTGCCCAATAGCAGCTCCAAGTGCCAACATATCAGGAAAACCAAGTGGCACACAAGTAGAAGACGTAATAGGTGAACTAGACGGAAAAGTAGAATATGTAATAGATGGAGGAAAAGTTGATATTGGAGTAGAATCAACAGTTATTAGAGTAATTGATGGAGTTGTACATATATTAAGACCAGGAAAAGTTACACCAGAAGATATTGAAAACCTAGGTATACCAGTATATATTGAAAAGCAAATTCTTGGAGAATACAAAGAAGGAGAAAAAGTAATGTCTCCAGGGATAAAATATAAGCACTATGCACCTAATACAAAATGTGTGCTAGTATATAGCGAAGAAAATAGTAAAATGGTAGAAAAAATAAATGAGCTAGCCCAAAATAAAAAAACAGTAGTAATATGCAAAACACGGAAATATTGATAAATATAATGCAGAATATAAGCTTGATATGGGAAATACATTAGAAGAAATAAGCCACAATATATTTGCACTTTTAAGAAAAGCAGATAAATGTAACGCTGAATTAATACTTGTTGAAGGTGTAGAAACAACTGGATTAGGACTAGCAATTATGAACAGACTAATTAGAGCCTGTGCACATGAATACATAAAAGCATAGAACAAAAATTCGATAAACATATTGACAAAGTATTATACCATAAAAAATCAAATTGTCAATATTTTTAATAAAAAAGGAGAACAATTTGGAAATAAAAGGTCAAATAACAGATATAATTTATGAAAACGAAATAAATGGATACATGGTAGCTGAATTCAAAACAGAAGATGAAAACACCATTATAACAGGGTATTTGCCTTTTACAAACAATGGAGATAGTTTAAAACTTGTAGGCAAATTTGTTACACATCCAGATTACGGTAGACAGTTTAAAGTAGAAACATTTGAAAAAATTATGCCAGAAACCTTAGAAGCACTAGAAAGATATTTAGCAGGTGGAATAATTAGTGGAGTAGGCCCAGCAACAGCAAAAAAAATAATAGAGAAATTTGGAGAAGAAACCCTGCATGTTTTAAAATTTGAACCAGAAAAACTTGCAACTGTCAAAGGAATAAATAACAATAAGGCCAGAACCATTAGTGAAGAATTTAATGAAAAATGGAGCTTATGGGAAATAGTTGGATTCTTAGAAAAATTTGGAATATCAGCTGCAAACTGTAAAAAAGTATATGAAATTTTTGGAAAGGATGCAATAGCAGTAATTGAGACTAATCCTTATGTATTGCTAGATATAACCTATGGAGTAGATTTTAAAAAAATAGACAAAATGGCTTTAGATTTAGGGCTTGCTAATAATAGTGATAGTAGAATAGAAAGTGCAATAAAATACAGTTTGGCAATAGCAACAAATAATGGGAATACTTGTGTAGAAAAGCAAAACTTAATAACATTTGTACAAAATTTACTAGATGTAGAGCCACAATACATAGAAAATAATCTCATAAATTTAAAGGCAAGGCAAATAATAGCAATAGAAAATGTAGAACAAATAGAATGGGTATACTTGAATAGCTTATATTGTTGTGAAAAAAACATTGCCGAAAAATTAATAACATTAAAGCAAAGCAAAAATATAAAGAAAATAAAAGATTTTGAGAAAAAATTTAAAGAAGAAGAAAAGAGAAATGATATAGCATTATCACAAAAACAAAAAGAAGCTATAAAAACAGTAAATGAAAATAATGTATGCATTATTACAGGCGGGCCAGGTACAGGAAAAACAACAATTATAAAATTTATAATAGAACTTTATAAAAATGAAAACAAAAAGGTAGTACTTTGTGCACCAACAGGTAGAGCAGCAAAAAGAATGAGTGAGGCAACAGGAGAAGAAGCTACAACAATTCATAGACTACTTTGTTTAGGAAAAACTGAAGAAACATTAGGCATGGAGAGAGTAGATTATCAAATAGAGCCTATTGATTGTGATGTAATTATAATAGATGAAGCTTCCATGGTAGATGTTTTTTTAATGAACTACATATTAAAGGGACTATTTATTGGAACAAAAATTGTTTTGGTTGGAGATATAGATCAATTACCATCAGTAGGACCAGGAAATGTATTAAAAGACATTATAGGCTCAGGCGTAATTGAAACTATTGAATTAAACGAAATATTTAGACAAGCCGCACAAAGCCAGATAATTACAAATGCACACAAAGTAAATAATGGAGAAAGTTTTCTAGATGTAAAAAAAGAAGAACTAGAAGGAAAACTACAAGACTTTTTCTACATAAATGAACCAAACACTAGTAAAATGCTAGAAGACGTTATTTCACTATGCTCAGGAAGACTGAAAAAATTTGGAAATTATGATTTTTTCAAAGATATTCAAGTTCTAACACCAACTAAAAAGGGAAAATTAGGCACAAAAGAATTAAATGTTGAACTTCAAAATGCATTAAATCCAATGTTAAATCAAAAAACAAACAACCAGGAAATCCCGCAAAAAAAACAAGGAGATAGAACTTTCATAGTTGGAGATAGGGTAATGCAAATAAAAAATAATTATGATATTTATTGGGAAAAAAATCATAAGGAAGATGGTACGGGAATTTTCAACGGAGAACTTGGAACAATTACGAAAATTGATGATATTACAAAGCAAATAGAAATAAAGTTTGATGATGAAAAAAAGGCCTGGTATGAATTTAATGAATTAGAACAATTAGAACATAGTTATTCAATAACAATTCACAAGTCACAAGGAAGCGAATTTGACGTGGTAATAATGTGCTTGCCACCAGCAGCACCAATGTTACTTACAAGAAACTTGCTATATACAGGAATTACGAGAGCTAAAAAGTTACTAATAGTATTAGGAACAAATAAAATAGTAGAGTATATGCTTCAAAACACAGAAACAAAAAAACGTAACACAGGGCTAGAATATAAATTATACAAATTAAATAAATAAGTATAGAGAGGAAAAAATGGTAGATTTATTAAATGACGCTAAATATATAAAAGGTGTTGGACCAAACAGAATCAAGCAATTAAATAAATTAGGCATATATACTTTAGAAGATGTTATAACTTACTACCCAAGAGGTTATGAAAATAGGGGAATAAAAAAGAACATTGCAGACTTAAATGATGGAGAAGAAGCACTCATAGAAGCTAAATGCGTATCAAAAATGACAGAAATAAAAATAAGAAAAAATATGTCTATATACAAGCTAATAGTAAGAGATGAAACAGCAACTTGTACTCTTACTTGGTTTAATAGCTTTTATTTGAAAAATAAATTTAAAGTTGGAGAAATATACAAGTTTTACGGAAAAGTAAAAAGAAAAATTAATCAAATAGAAATAATGAGCCCGATATTTGATGATGAAGAATCAAATAAAAATACTGGGCGAATTATACCAATATATCCAAGTATAAATGAACTTTCACAAAATAACCTAAGAAAGATAATTGAAAATGGTTTAAGCCAGGTACAAGACCTACCAGAAACAATACCAGATTATTTAGTAAGTAAATACCACTTAATGTCTAAAAATGAAGCGATAAAACAAATACATTTTCCAGAAAACTTTGAGAAATATAATGAAGCGAGAAAAAGATTAGTATTTGAAGAATTACTAATAATGCAACTAGCTTTGCTTACATTAAAAAGTAATTATGATAAAAATAAAACAGGTATACAATTTAGTAAAGAAGCGAAAATGAGTGATATAATTTATAAGCTACCATTTGAACTTACAAGGGCACAAAAAAGAGTATTACAAGAAATTGATGAAGATATGGAAAGTGCAAAATCGATGAATAGACTTTTGCAAGGAGATGTGGGAAGCGGAAAAACTGCTGTAGCAATGTGTGCAACATATAAGGCAGTAGAGTCAGGTTATCAAGCTGCTGTTATGGTACCAACAGCAATTTTAGCAAAACAACATTATGAGAACTTTATAAAAATTTTTGATATGTTTAATATAAAATGTGAACTTTTGGTAAGTGGAACTCCAAAAAAACAAAAGGAAAAAATATTCGAAGAGCTAAAAAATGGAAATATAAATATAATTATTGGAACACATGCTTTATTAGAGGAAAATGTTGAATTTTGCAAACTAGGACTAGTTGTAACAGATGAACAGCACAGGTTTGGAGTAAGGCAAAGAGCAACAATAAGTAGTAAGGGAGAAAATCCAGATGTATTAGTTATGTCTGCAACTCCAATACCAAGAACCTTAGCACTGATATTATATGGAGACTTGGATATATCAATAATAGATGAATTGCCACCAAATAGGCAGAAAATTGATACTTTCGCAGTAGACAGCTCAAAAGAGGAAAGAGTTAATAATTTTATAAAACAACAAATAAAAGAAGGAAGACAATGCTACATTGTATGCCCACTGGTTGAAGAATCAGAAGAAATAAATGCAAAATCAGTCTTAGAAATAGCAGAAAAATACAAAAATGATACTTTTAAGAATTATAGAGTTGAGTACATACACGGAAAGCTAAAGAAAAAAGAAAAAGACGATATAATGGAAAAATTTAAAAATGGGGAAATAGATATTTTAATATCAACCACTGTAATTGAAGTAGGCGTAGACGTTCCCAATAGCACAATAATGGTAATAGAAAATGCAGAACGCTTTGGACTGGCCACTCTTCATCAGTTAAGAGGAAGAGTAGGACGAGGGAAATATAAATCTTATTGTATATTAAAATATAAAGGACACGGAGAAAACACACGAGAAAGAATGAAAATAATGGTAGAAACAAATGATGGCTTTAAGATATCAGAAAAAGATTTGGAACTTCGTGGCTCAGGCGAATTCTTTGGAACAAAACAACATGGACTTCCAGAGTTTAAAATAGCAAATCTATTTCAAGATATAGATATGTTAAAAAATGTTCAAAGCATAGCAATGAAAATAATTCAAGAAGATAAAGAACTCGAAGATGAAAAAAACAAACTATTGAAAAAACAAATACATAAAACATTTAAAGATAGAATAAATATATAGTAACAAAGATGTGATATAAATAATCACATCTTTTTTTTAGCCAGAAAAACCTACGAAAACAGGAAAAACAAGAATTATTACAAAAAGATTACAAAAAGATTACAAAACTATTGCAACATTATGTTAAATGTTGTATAATGGAAAAGGTTGAAGAAACAAATAAAAATAGGGGGGATATTTATGAGAAAACAAAGATTAATTATTTTCACTGTTGTTTCTACAGTGTTATTAATGGCAATAATAGGAATTTTTGTATTGCTAGATAATCAAACAAAAGCAACAGAATGTAATCACTATTGTGATGCGTGGGAAGATTACATAAGCGTTCATTCAGGTAGATGCAAATATTGCGGAATACCAATGGCAGAACCACATACCTATAAAAATGGTAAATGCATAAAATGTGGAGCAAAACAAAGTGATAATTGTAAACACAACACATATTTTCAAGAAACTGATGAAATATATCATTGGAAGAAATGTTCAGGCTGTGGAGTAATATTTGATAAGGCAGAACATATTTACAATAAAGGTGTATGTACAAGATGTAACTATAAATGTAAACATCCATCATATATAAATGGAATATGTTTATATTGTGGTGAATCAGTTAAGCATATACACCCATCATGGTATTTAGCATGGGATGAATATTATCACTGGGATAAATGTACAGAATGTGGAGAACCAGTACATGGAAAAATAAGACACACTTATGTAAATGGAGTATGTTCAAAATGTTCTTGGGCATGTAAACACAAAACATACGTAAATGGAATATGTGCAGAATGTGGCTTAGCAAAAGAACATACACATCCATCATGGTATTTAACATGGGATGAAACATATCACTGGGATAAATGTACAGAATGTGGAGAACCAGTACATGGAAAAATAAAACACACTTATGTAAATGGAGTATGCTCAAAATGTTCTTATGCTTGTTCTCATAAAACAACTGAATGGAAAGGCAATGACAATCAACATTGGAAAATCTGTACAGTTTGTAATATAGAAGTAAATAATTCAAGAAAAGCTCATTCTTATGAAAATGGAGTTTGCAAAGAATGTTCTTACAAATGCAAACACTCAAGCACAATATGGAGAAGAGACGAAACATCACATTGGCAAGATTGTAAAATTTGCCAAGTTGAAGTGCCAAACACAAGAGCAACACACACAATTCAAAAATGGGAAAAACTAGATAAAAATACACATACAGGAACTTGCACAGTATGTAATAAAATAATAAGAGAAAACCACCAATATGATGGAAATCAAAAATGCAAATGTGGTGATGTTATAACACCAGTAGAATGTAAACATGAAACTAAACTATGGGCCGCAACACCTACGGAACATTGGTTAGTATGCAAAGACTGTGGAAAAGAAATAGCAGGAACAAGAACAAAGCATATTTTTGCAAATGGAAAATGTACAGTATGCAATTACGTATGTAAACATTCAAATACAACATTAAAAAAAGATAATACATATCATTGGAATGAATGTAATTCTTGTGGCACAGAACTAAACAAAGAAAAACACTCATACACAAATGGAAAATGTAGATGTGGAAAAGTAGAAGAAGTACAAGAATGTAAGCATACAAACAAAGAATGGAGATATACTGTAAAAGAACATTGGCAAGTATGTAAAGACTGCGAAATAGAAATATCAGGAACAAAATCAGCACATAGCTTTGTAAATGGAAAATGCTCAGTATGTACTTATGAATGTAAACATACAAACACAACCTTAAAAACAGATGACTTATACCATTGGACTGAATGTAATGATTGTGGAAAAGAACTAAACAAAGAGAAACACTCATATACAAATGGAAAATGTAGCTGTGGAAAAACAGAAGAAACAGCAGAATGTACACATGCAAATAAAGAGTGGAAATACAATACAAATCAACACTGGCAAGAATGTAAGGACTGTGGAGCAGAAATAGAAGGAACAAAAGCAGCACATAGCTATACAAATGGAAAATGTAAATGTGGTAAGGTTTCAGAAGCAGTAGAAGAATGTAAACATAAAAACAGAGAATGGAAAACAGATGAAACAGAACATTGGCAAGTATGCAAAGACTGTGGAAAAGAAATAGATGGAACAAGAGCAAAACATGTAAATGTAAATGGAAAATGTAAAAATTGTGGATTACAAGAAAAATCAACATCAGATACAAGAATACCAAATACAGGTAATAAAACAATAGCAGTATTATTCCCAATAACATTAGCATTTGTAGCATTTGGAGCAATAAAAATGAAAAAATATAAAGAAATCTAGTTTCAAAAAATCCTAAATGAGTTATCATTTAGGATTTTTTTGCATAAAAAAAGCATAATAGCCAAAAATAGAAGAGAAGGAGATGAGAACTTCATGATAAATTTTAATACAGATTTAGCAGATGAAAGAAATAATATATATAGAAAAGCAAATAATATTGAAAACAACATAGATGGAATAGAAACAGAGGAGAAGGAAGTAAATGATAAAATAAAAATATCAAGAGTGAAAATTACAAATGAAAAAGGTGCAGAAGCTCTTGGAAAGCCAATAGGTAGTTACATCACAATAGATGTAAAAAAGTTAAAAGTTGCAGATGCGGATGAGATACAGAAGGCATCAGAAACAGTTACTGATGAATTGAGGGCATTGCTAGATAAACATATAGATAAAAAAGGAGACATCTTAATAGTTGGATTAGGAAATGCTTATGTTACACCAGACTCGCTTCGGCCCAAAAGTTGTAAAAGATATAGATGTAACAAGGCACCTCTTAAAATATGCACCAGAATATATCGATCCAGAAACAAGACCCGTTACAGCTATTGCACCAGGAGTTCTAGGTACAACAGGAATTGAAACTGTAGAAATAATAAAAGGAATAGTTGATAATATAAATCCAAAATTAATAATTGTAATAGATAGCTTAGCATCAAAAAGCATAGAAAGAATTAGCAGTACAGTACAACTTGCAGACACAGGAATTGTTCCAGGGGCTGGAGTTAATAATGCAAGAAATGAACTAAGCGAAAAAACATTAAATATCCCAGTAATTGCAATAGGTGTACCAATGGTTGTAGAAGCAGCCACAATCGCAGCAGATAGTATAGATTTATTTGTTGAAAAATTACAAGAAGAAGCTAAGTCAAACGATTACTTGAATGAATTAAAAAATATGGATAAATATAGTTTAATTAGAGAAGCTTTAATTCCAAAAGAATATAATCTAATTGTAACACCAAAGGAAATTGATGACTTAATAGAAAACATGAAAGATGTAGTAGCAAGAGGAATAAACTTTGCAATACAAAATTAATTTAAAAATTAAAATAACAATTTTGAAAACTCAAAATTGTTATTTTAATGTACTTTTGGAGCTTGTTTTTGCTTATATAGGTTGCACAAATCACAATCAGTGCAAATATACACTCTAGAATCAAATATCAGCTTTAAAGTATTAATAAAATCATCCTCTTCATCTAAAACATGAATATATAATTTTTGAGGAAGTAATGTAAGCAATAAATTTAAAGCTAAATCATTTGAAGAAAAAGATATATCAGACAAATATTTTTGGTAAACTAAATCATTATTAAATTCAATTATATCTTTTTTATCATCAAGAAGAATAGATTCTTGATTACGATAAATCAAATGTATTACGCAAGAACCGCAAGGAGTTGTAGCTATATAAGACTTTAAAATACTAATAAATTCGTTATATTCTCTATCAATAATAAATTTGTTTACACACATATCTACAACAGAATCTAAGCTCTTTATATATTCCTTTAATCTAAAATTAACAAATCCATCTAAAATTACATACTTATTATTTGAAAAATAATCATAAAATGTATTTGATATAGTATTTAACATAGAAACTGAACTAGAAAAATCAATATTTGTTAAACACATATTATAAATTTTGGCTTTTTCATCTGTAGAAAAATAAAAATAGTTTGTATTTATTAAATTTTTAATTAATAAAGGCTCATAAAAATCAATAATAATATATGAAAGAAGAACGGATATTTTGTTTAAAAATAAATCTACATTTTCCCCAACATAATGAATTATAACATTAGTATAATACTTGAAATCATAACAGGAAACATATATTTCTTGAACTTCAAAGTATTTTAATTCTTCTAGTAGATATTTTGATATTTTTTTATTGTTAGTTTTTATACAAATTGTTTTACGCACAAAGAAATTCCCTCCATACATATATAGTATCTACTAAAAAATGTTTAGATATACATATATTATGAAATAGAGAGAAAACTGTTACATAGCTTATTTAATAATAAATCATATAGTCAATTTCAGGAAAGATGCAATCCTTCTTGTAAATTGAACTTAAAAAATCTTTATCAATATTATTTGCCTTAATTTGATCATAAAGCTTTGTAAAACGCCCAATATGGTCTTTGATTCTTTTTTTTGCGTAATCAACCATAGTTCCATTTGTTATAATAAATAGCCAATCACTACTTTGAGCCAATAATAATTCTCTAGCACACTGGTTTAAAGCCTTTCTTTTTAAAGTATTCTTTTCATTAGGAAAAAGATGGGCAAGTTCAACCATTTTATCACCAGCAACGTGCAGATGTCTATGAACATAGTCGTTTGTATTATTAAGCCATACCTCGCTATAACCATTTGCACCCCAGCTAGATATACAAGGAGAACAAACTTGCATTTCAGGAAATTTATCAATATATTCACTAGGTGTAATCAATTTAAAATTTCCTTTATCATAGTATATTTTCTTAAATAATATATATAGCCAGTAAGGACCTTCATACCACCAATGACCATAAAGCTCGGCATCATAAGGACATACAATAATAGGCTTTGTAGGAGACATTATTGATGATAATTCATTAATTTGGTTAACTCTTGAATCAAAAAAGTGACCAGCTTGTCTTTCCGCAGAATCTTTTGCCCATTGTAGGTTATAGTAATCCTTAAATTCACCCTTTGATGTAATTCTGTGGTATTTAATACCGGTATTTACTCTTACACCGTTTTTAGCAATATATGGTTTTATGTAATCATAATCAGCATCGTAGCCAATGTCTCTGTAAAATTCACGGTAATTAAAATCTCCAGGATAGCCACAAACAGAGCTCCATACCTGTCTTGAACTTTCTATATCACGCCCAAAAGCAACAACTCCTTCAGGAGAGCAAATTGGAGCAAATGTACCAAAAACAGGTGTTGGATCTGCATATAAAATTCCATGAGATTCTGTAATAATATATTCAATTCCAAATTCTTTCAAATATTTATCTGCTTCATGAACATAACCACATTCAGGTAACCATATACCTTTAGGTGGTTTTCCAAAATATTTCTTATAGGTTTCAACGCCCACTGCTATTTGAGCTCTAATAGTTTTTTCATTAACATACAAAATTGGAAAATAACCATGAGTTGCTCCACAGGTTATTATCTCCAAAACACCAATATCTTGAAAATGCTTAAACCCATTAATTAAATTACAATTATAAATATCTTTAAAAACATGCAAATCATTTGAATAACGTTCTAAATAGTATTTTGAAAGCTCATTTAACCTTGCATCATAAGCAGTTCTTTTAACTTCTTTTGTAGCTAGCTCAATATGCTTTTTTAAATACTTTATGTATCTTCTTTGAAGCAATTTATTATCAAGCATGTTTAATAAAGGGGGAGTAAGCGACATAGTAATCCTAAAATCAACTTTTTCCTCCTCTAATTTTTTAAAATTAAGAAGTAATGGAATATATGTTTCAGAAATAGCTTCATATAACCATTCTTCTTCTAAATAATCTTCACTCTCAGGGTGATGTATAAAAGGTAAATGTGCATGTAAAATAAAACTTACATATCCCTTAGTATTATCCATGTTATGCTCCTTTGTTAAAAACTTGAACTAGGATTTTTTTCTATATCCAGTAACTCTTCAAAACTATATATTTTCTTGTAAACATCATAGATATTATAAATTCTACCAGCATATTTCATAAATTCAAATTGAGAAATATCTTTTTCAACATCTTGGCTAGTTTTTACATTTCTAAAGAATAATATTTTTTGATTCTTTTCAAATAAAATGTGATTATTAGGTGTTTCAATAACATTAGAAGATGTAATACCAATGTAATTTTCAGGTATCTGTGCACTAGGGCTTTTTAACCTTCTTCCAAGTTCAATCTCATAATTGCATTTGCTATCTGCAACTGTAAAATACCAACAATTTGCAAAATCATTTATTTCAATTTCAAAAGAATAATTCATAGTTCTATTATGCACTATTAAAACTGGAACAGTTATTTCAAAGAAATTTTCACCAAATCTTTTCTCATATTCTTTTCTATCACTATCAGCAATATCCCAATAAACAAAAAGAGTAGTAGGAGTTTGAGCCAAAATTTTAACTACAGTTTGGTTATATCTATATGGCAAATCATAATATTCGATAATCTCTGGTTTTTTGGTTCTCTTTGAATTTGTAATTTCTTTAGATGTATTACGGCTCTTTTTAGTCATACTTTTTTTAGAATTAACCTTTGTTGCTGATTTTTGTTTAGCTTTAGAATTATTATTTTTTGTAGATTTATTTTCCAAAGTTTTTTTAGCTGAATTACTTTTAGAAATCTTAGTATTTGAAGTAGACTTTCTAGAAACAGTAGATTTTGTAGCACCTTTGCCAGATGCAGCTCGTTTTGTAATTCTCTTTGAATCTGTTTCCTTCGTGTTCTTTTGCATTATAATTCCTCCTTAGTAAATATATAATATTCATTACCTCATAATATATATCAAAAATGAAATAAATTCAATAGAAAAAGGTAAAAATTTGAAAAAAATTTTATCAAAAAATAATTCCAAAATATTGAAGAACTAAAAAATATATGTTACATCACAAAATGACTATAAGACAAAAAACAACATTTAATGTGTGATTAGAAGGAAAAAATATAGATGACAAGTCAAATTTATTCTTATTCATGGATATATTAATTGAATAGCATATTTATTTGACAAATCTCTCTTTTTGCAGTAAAATATATACGTGATAAAAAGGAGAGATATTTTTATGTCTAATTACAATATAAAAGCATTAGAAAAGGTAGAATCCAAGACAAAGATATATCTAGTAATTATAGCTATATTACTTATCATACTTTGCATAAGTAACGTAAAATTTATAATACCATCAATTATATTATATGTAGTAATAATTGCTTACACTATATGGGTATATAACAAAAGAAAAGGAGAACTTTCAAGTTACATTAATGAGTTAACTTTCTCAGTTGATTCAGCAGCTAAAAATACATTGATAAATTCTCCATTTCCATTAATAATTTTGGAGACAACAGGAAATGTATTATGGAGAAGTTCTAAATTTAATAAAGAGTTTGCAAATGTTGGAATTAATGCATATATAGATAACTTAGCAAAAGAAATAAAAGCAGAAATTCAAAATAATAATTTTAAAGTGGATAAAAAAGTAAATATAGATAATAAAATTTACCATGTTATAGGCGAATTTATTAAGATGAAGAAAAAGGACAGAAAAAAAGAAAACAAATATATAATTACTCTATATTTCATAGACATCACAAAGGAAATTGATTTAACAAACGAGTATAATAATGCAAAAACTTGTGTAGGAATAGTAATGCTTGATAATTATGAGGAAATAATACAAAGAATTGCAGAAGAAAGTAAGCCACAAGTAATTGCAGCGATTGAAAAGAAATTATATGAATGGGCAAGTGCAGCAGGTGGACTAATTATAAAAAAAGAAAGAGATACCTATGTATTTGTTATTGAACAAAAATACCTAGAAGAACTTGAAAATAATAAATTTACTATATTAGATGAGATGAAAGAAATCGAAACAGATGAAGGTATGCCAATAACACTAACTATTGCAATTTCTAATGAGGGAGAATCTAATTACGAAAAATATGAATCAGCATTAGTTGCAATAGATATAGCTTTAGGAAGAGGCGGAGACCAAGCAGTTATAAGACAGGAAGGAAAATATACATTCTTTGGAGGAAAAACTCAAGAGGTTGAAAAAAGAACTAAAGTCAAAGCCAGAGTAATATCACATGCATTAGAAGAACTAATAAAAAAATCAGATAATGTAATAGTTATGGGGCACGTTAATGGAGATATAGACTCAATAGGCTCAAGTTTAGGTATATATAGGCTAGCTAAAACTTTTGACAAAGAAGCTTATGTTGTAAACAATACTTATGGATTATCATTAGAAAATTTTATTACAACACTTAAAGAGCAAGGATATGGAGACGTAATAATAGATAAAAATGGAGCACTAAATCTTATTTCTTCAAATTCATTATTAGTAGTTGTAGATACACATAAGAAAAGCTATGTAGAAGTCCCAGAGTTACTAGAAAAAACAGAAAAAATAGTTGTAATAGATCACCATAGAAAATCTGAGGATTTTATAGAAAACGCAATATTAACATTCCATGAAGCCTATGCTTCTTCTGCATCAGAACTTGTTACTGAAATAGTAGAATATGCAACACAAGAAGTAACACTTGAACAACTTGAAGCAGAAAGCTTATATGCAGGTATAATGATGGATACAAAAAACTTTACATTTAAAACAGGTGTAAGAACTTTTGAAGCGGCAGCATACTTAAGAAAATATGGAATAGATATAATAAAAGTTAAAAAATGGTTCCAAAGTGATTTGGAAAGTTATACAGTAATTGCAGACATTGTAAAAAATGCAGAAATAATAAATGATACAATAGCAATTTCAGAATATACTGAAAAGGATAAAAACGCTAATTTAATATGTGCAAAAGCAGCAGATGAGTTAATTACAATAAGCGATATAACAGCATCATTTGTTTTAGGACAAATGGGGGATAAAATATGTATAAGTGGCCGCTCAATAGGAGACATAAATGTACAAGTTATACTTGAAAAAATGGGTGGCGGAGGACATATAACTCTTGCAGGAGCACAATTAGAAGGACTTACAATGGAAGAAGCAAAAACAGAACTTATTATAAGAATTAATGAATATTTTACAGAAAATAATGTGTAACAAATGAAAAGACAATTAACTAAAACTTGACTTTACTTAAAATTACTCCAAGAACTTTAGTAATATTGTCTTTTCTTGTTAATTAAAATCACAAAATGCAGAAAAGTTTTTTTAGTAGTTTACCAAATTTGACAAAAAAATTATTAAAAAAGTTGTACAATATTATTTGTAATTAAAAATAGTAAAATAAGAAAGGAAGAAAATAATGTTCCAAAACATAAATGGTAAAATTCAAGAAGAAGAAACTATAAAAACTAGAAAAATAGATATAAAAAGCTTATTTAAAATAAATGATATTGTGTTATACGCAATAGCATTTTTAACCTCTATGGTAAGCTTTAATCAAGACTTATCACCTTATGGACTAGCTATATTTGCAGCAGCTTGCAGTAATAAAATTCCAGTAGGAATATTGTATATTGCGGTGTTACTTGGTACTGCGATAGGAACAGGAATAAATGGAGTATTATCTTTCCTAATAAGTTCGCTATTATTTGTGGTTATGATACTAATTTTTAGGCCTAGAATACAAGAACCAGATAAAAACGAAAAACAAAAATTAGGAATATATGTTGGAATAGCAGCATTTTTGGTACAAGCTAGTAAAATGTTCTTTTCAATTTTTTTAGTATATGATTTAATTGTAAGCATTGTTTTTGGAATAGTAACATATATATTCTACAAAATTTTTGCAAATTCAATTATAGTAATTAGTCAGTATGGAGTAAAAAAAGCATTTTCAATAGAAGAAGTAATGGGAGCAAGTTTGCTTATATCAATAGCACTATGTGCATTTAGCAAATTATACATATTTGGATTTTCAATTACCAACATTTTTAGCATTATGATAGTACTTTTCTTAGGTTGGAAAAATGGAATGTTAGTTGGTGGAACAGCAGGTATTACAATAGGAATGGTACTTGGAATAATGAATTCTACAAGTCCAACTCTTGTAGCAGCTTATGCAATATCAGGAATGATAGCAGGAATACTAAATAAACTTGGCAAAATTGGAGTAATAGTTGGATTTTGTGTAGGAAATGCGATATTAACTTATGTAGCAAATGGAAATACAGTACCAATAATAACCATAAGAGAGATTTTAATTGCATCACTGGGTTTACTAGTAATTCCAAAAGAAGTAAAAATAGATATAACAGAAATAATAAATCAAACTAAATGTTTACCTACAACAGCAGGAGTTATAGAGGAAAATAGAAAAACTGCAAACAAATTAAGCAGTGTTTCAGAAACTATACTTCAAATGGCAAAAAGCTATAATGATTCCGCAAAAGATACTTTAAATGAAACAATAGAGGATGAAAGCAAGAAAAGCTTTAAAGAAGAAGTAATGAATAATTTAGAAGACTTAGAAGATAATTTACTATATGATGATATACTTTTAAATGAAGATTTAATTTTGGACAGGGCATATGATATATTAGAAAAAAAAGAAGAAATAACACAAGAAGAATTAATAAATATACTAGAGGAAGTAAACAACTACAAAATTGCAAAAGATAGTGCAGGAGAAGCACCAATGCAAATTGTAAAAGTCTTTAACAGTACATATAGAATCAATAAATTAAACATGATATGGAAACACAAAGAAGCAAATAATAAAAAAGTACTTGCAACCCAATTAGGAGGAGTATCAAAGGTTATATCTTCTTTGGCAAATGATATAAAAACAGAAGAAAAACAAGAAGAAAATAATCAAAAATATAAACTAGTAATTGGAGCAGCAGAAAACACAAAAAATAATAGTGAAGTATCAGGTGATAGTAATATTAGAACAAAACTACATGATGGTAAATATATGCTTGCGATAAGTGATGGTATGGGTTCAGGCCCTAGAGCAAAAAAAAGTAGTAGTACAGTTATACAAATGTTAAAAAGACTACTAACAACAGGCTTTGACAATGATGTTTCAATAGGATTAATCAATTCAGCAGTAAACTTAAATTCAAATGAAGAAACTTATGCAACAATAGATATTTCAATAATTAATTTGAGCAATGGAAACATAGAATTTGTTAAAAATGGAGCTTGCCCAACATTTATAAAATCAGATAAAAAAGTAGAAACAGTAAAAGCAGTATCATTCCCAGCAGGAGTATTAGATAAAATAGACTTAGTTGTTTATGATAAAGACTTAAAGGAAAACGACATAATAGTAATGGTAAGTGATGGCATATTAGAATCAAATACAGAATACAAAAACAAAGAATTATGGGTACAACAATTACTAGAAAATATCAAAACTGATGATGTACAAAAAATTGCTGATATTATTTTGCAAGAAGCAATTGATAACGGATTTGGAATAGCAAAAGATGATATGACAGTTATTGTTGCAAAAATGACTGCAATATAAAAATAAAAGTATAAATCATCATTAATAGATAAAACTATTAATGGTGATTTTTTTATGAAAATAACATGGATTAAATCAAGTAAAGATACAAAAAGTTTTAAATTCTTCGAACTATTAGGTGCTGACGTATATAAAGTAAACGACTTAGAAAAAGTAGATGATAAAATAAACGAACTAGTTAAAAACGACTATACAACAATAGTCTTAACTAATGAAGTTGCGGGATGTTCAGAAAGCATAATAAAAAAATATAGAAAAGATAGTAATGTAAAAATAATAATAGCTGTAGAAAAGTAAATTGTATAAAAATAGAAATATTGGAAAAAATTATAATAGAAAACATGATTTGAAATTTGGAGGATAAAATATGAATACAAACCAAATGAAAAATATGATAGTATTAAAAAATTTACCATCAAATATTGTTGAGGAAGCAATTATAATTTTGAAAAACAATAAAAAGATAAAGTCGCTAGATAGGGTAGAAAAGCAAACTAGCAACTCTATGGAGAAACAAAGTAGTGGTGAATATATAGTAAAGGAAGCGGAAATTGTTATAGGAAATTACCTAAGCAAAATAGAAAAAGAAAAACAAATGAAAAGTTATTCAGTAAAGCAAATAGAAAATAGATATAAAAGAATGAAGATACTCTCAATAGTTTTAGGAATGATAATTATTGTTAATGTAATAATAGACTTAATAGCATAGAAAATTTGCAAGTTCTAAACCTCTTAATCTTAGAATATATTTTAGAAAATGTATTCCAAGATTAAGGGGTGTTTTTTATGGAAAGGGTTTTAAGCCAAGATGAAAGAATAAGAAGAGCAGAAGAATTATATGCACGTAGAAGGATGATAAATGAAAGCAGAACAAGTGCAACTGTAAATGTAGAAGGAGCAAGTGAAGGAAAATTAACAAAAAAACTTATGATACAATTTGTTTTATGCATTATTATATACACATGTTTTTATGCGGCTAAAAACCTACCTAATTTAGTACCTCAAGAGGTAATATACAAAATTTCTGATGTATTAGAATATGATATAAATATTCAAGAACTATACTCTAAATTTAACAGTTTAAGTACAGAAACTAAAAAAGAAGAAAAATCAAATAACGAAAACAAGTTAGTTGAGGAAACACTCTCTGCAACAGACAGCACGGAAATTACAGATGAATCTCAAAACAATATAATCAATAGTGAAAACATAATAACCGAAAGTGTTGAACCTCAGCCAGCGGAAAATACTGAAACTAAGGTAGAAGAAAACATCAGCAGTATGAGCCAAATGGAGATAGACGCAAACTACATAAAAGCAAATTGTATTATTATGAAACCATTAGATGGGGAAATAACCTCACGTTTTGGACCAAGAAATCCAGAAGTTCCAACAGTACCAAAATATCATACAGGCATTGATATAGCTAGAGTAACGGGAACAGTTATATTAGCTGCAATGGAAGGAGATGTTGAGCTTGTATCAACAGAAGGCGACTATGGTAATCACGTAAAAATAACAGCAGGAGATGTATCCACACTTTATGCTCATTGCAGCAAAATATATGTAAATCAGGGAGAACACATAACTCAAGGCCAGCCAATAGCTGAAGTTGGTGCAACAGGTAATGTTACAGGACCACATTTACACTTTGAAATTAGAAGAAATAATGAATATGTAGATCCAGACTTAATATTAGATTTTTAGGGGATGAGTAATTGAAAATAAGAATTAATATTCAAATATTTATAATGATAGGAATACTAATTTTAACAAGACAAATAGAAATATATGCATGGCTTATGCTATTTGCTCTAATACACGAACTTGCTCATACATTTGCAGGAATACTACTAAAACTAAAACCAAAAACATTAGAAATAGAACCATTTGGAATAGGCATAATATTTGAAAGCTATCAAAACACCGAAAAAAATAAAATAATAATAGCACTTGCTGGACCAACTATGAACCTCTTATTAGCAATAATCTTTAGTTTTGTAAATATAAAAGCCAGAGAACTAATAGTAAATGCAAACTTATTGCTTTCAATTTTTAACATGATACCAATATATCCATTAGATGGTGGAAGAATAATAAAATCTATATTAAGAACCAAAAAAGGAAAAGAAGAAACAGAAGCCATAGTAAATAAAATCTCAAACATATTGATGATAAGCATAACAATGATTTCGAGTTTACTAGTTTTAAAGTATAAAAATATTGCTCTATTAATAGTTGTTGGATATTTATGGATTATAGTTATAAGAGAAAACAAAAAGTATACACTATGGAAAAAAATTAATGTGACATTAAACAAAAAAAACTGACAATTTGCTTGACTTTTTATTAAATAAGTGTAAAAATAAATATATAGGAAATGAAATATAGGAGGTACTAATGAAGAAAAATAAATTAAAAAGTCAAGCAGGAATAACACTAACAATATTGATGATAACCATAGTAGTATTATCAATTTTAGTGACCATTGTAGTTAGGCATGTAGATACAGGAACAGACTTAAGAAACTATAATTATATGAAAGCAGATATTGATTTATTATACAGTAAAATAATGACATATTATAATGAAAACAACAGCATACCAACAACAGGAGACGCCTTCAATGCAAAAACTACTTTAGGAGGACAAGCAAGTAGTAGAGATAATGATAATTATTATCAAATAGATTTAAGCCAATTATATAATATAACATTAAATTTTGGTGGAGGAACACTTCAAAATGGAGACATTTATATAGTAAATGAACAAAGCCATGAAGTATATTATTTTAAAGGCGTTGTAGTTGATAACGAAAAATACTACCATCCAGTGAGCAATAATTAACACCAAACTATTAATGATACTACTATTATTATTGCAAAGTGTGAGCTAAAAACGAAAACGATAAATTTTATAACAGTAGAGGCAGCTGCAACAGTGCAAAGCATTAAAACACGAACAAGAACAAAATGCCCAGGAACAGGAACAACAAGTATTACAGAGACAGTAACTTTCCCAAATTGTAATGGAACAAAAACAGTTACAGAGACATGTAAAGGAGGATCAAGTTGTTCTACATGTAATGGTACAGGAGAAACAACAACAACTGTAACTGGCTGTGTTCATGGAAAAACAGAAGAACATGATGAATTATAATTAAAATTTATTAAATAGAAAAACATTGACTTTAAATATAAAACTATGATATTATATACAATATAAAAAAGGAGGATATTAAAATGGAAGAAAAGGATTTTGAGAAGAAGTCAAAAAAGAAAGGTTTAATAATTTTTATTGTTATACTTGCAATAATATTATTAGCTCTTGGAGGAGGATATGCATATTTAAAAATAGCAAATAAACCAGAAAAATTATTTGGTAAATTAATAGACGAAGCATTTGAACTTAAAGAAGATGTTAAATCATATAGAATGGAGTTAGGGATAGCTGCTTCAGTTAACACAGATAATGAAGAACTAAAAGCAATAATAGAAGGATTAAAAGTTAAATCAATAACAGAAATTGATTTAAACAAAAAAATATTTAATGAAAATTTAAAAATTTCACATGAAGATAATTCAATAATAGACCTAAATGCACTTATAGAAAATGACAAGGCATACATCTATTCAAAAGACCTATTTAGTAAATATATTCAAATTCCAGAGGAAGATGTTGGAGACCTAAAAAATGTTTTTACACAAACAGATACTGACAATAAAGCATTAGAAAATGATTTTAAACAAATTTTAAAAGATGAATTAAAACCAGAAAGATTAAGCCAAGAAAATGTTACTTTAAACGGAAAAAGAACAACTAAATCAACTTTAAAACTTACCGCAAAGGAAACTCTTGAACTTACAAATAAAGTATTATCAAAAGCTTATGACTACACTAAAGAAGAAAATTTAAAAACTCTAATAGAAGAAATTGATACAACAATTAAAGATGAAGAATATAATTCAAAAGACTATATTGAAATAACTTTATACACACAAGGCTTAAAATCTGAACTTGTAAAAGCAGAAATAAACGTTGTAGATATGGATTATGAAGAAATTGTTTTATTGTTAGAAATTAACATAGAAACAAAAAACAAATATGAAATAAGAGTTTTATCAAACGAAGAATCTACTAAAAAAGAAGAAGCAGCCGAAATGTTCACAGTTAAAGTACATTTAGAAGATGAACATAATGGAACTATAAAGGTAAAACTAAATATTGATGAGGATTCTTCAATCATAATAAGAATGAATGTTAAAGAAGAAATAAATCCAACAATAGAAAATAGAGATGTACAAAACAGCGTAAATATGAATGAATTAACAGAACTAGACTATATGGAAATATATAACAATCTTCAAAAAAATGAAATACTATACAATATATTTTTATCATTAATGTTTAACACAGATAATGATGAAGACTTAGAATTTGATAACGATGACTATTATGAATTTCAAGAACCAGAAGATATAAATAATTTAGTAGAAAACGTAGTATAATATTAATTATTACTTAAGATTTATCTAGAGACGGAAAAGTAAAAACCGTCTCTAATATTTTAGAAAAGAGGAAAAAATGAATTTACTAGATGCACACGCACACTATAATGATGAAAAGTTTGATGATAATAGAGAAAAAATAATTGAAGAAATACACAATTTTGGTGTAAATACAATTATTAATGCAGGGTATAGCTTAGAAAGCTCAAAAAAAGCAGTTGAAATAGCTAAAAACTATGATTTTATGTATGCAACAGTTGGAGTATCCCCAAACGATATAGAAAATTTAGGAAATGATTATTTAGACCAAATAGAAAAAATGGCACAAGACCAAAAAGTAGTTGCAATAGGCGAAATTGGGCTAGATTACTATTGGAATAAAGAAAATAAATGTAAGCAACAAGAAGTATTTATAAAACAAATAGAGCTCGCAAATAAGCTAGATTTGCCAATAGTAATACACACAAGAGAAGCTGTAATGGATACAATTAATATATTAAAAAACGAAATAAATTGCAAAAATAAAGGTGTATTTCATTGTTGCCCACTAAATATGGAGCTAATAAAAGAAGGCTTAAAACTAGGTTTTTACATATCTTTTGCTGGCCCAATAACTTTTAAAAATTCAAAAAATGCTGAAGAAGTTGTAAAATATGTGCCAATGGATAGATTCTTAACAGAAACAGATTCACCATATTTAAGTCCAGAACCAGTTAGAGGAACAACAAATGATTCAAGAAATATAAAATACATTGCACAAAAAATTGCTGACTTTAAAAATATAACAATAGAAGAAGTTACAAACCAAGTTGCAAAAAATGCAAAAGAAATTTTTAAACTTACAAAAAATAGCTAAAAATAATGTTTTAAGAAAGGAATTAGCAATGGAAAAAATAAACCAAAAAGAATATCAAGAATTTTTAGAAAAACATGAAAGATGTCATTATGCACAAAGCTTAGAATGGGCAAATATTAAAAATGATTGGAAGAACGAAATAATACTTGTAAGAGATGAAAAAGGAAAAATTAAAGCCTCTCTTAGCGTATTAATACGAAAGCTTCCAGCCATTAAATCAACAATAATGTATGCTCCAAGAGGACCAGTATGTGATGTTGATGATGAGGAATCATTTAAAAAACTTATGGAAAAAGCAGATGAACTGGCTAAAAAATATAAAGCTTTTATGTTCAAAATGGACCCAGATATTCTAGCTAGTAATTTAAACTTCAAAAATATGGCTAAAAAATACGGATTTAAAGTTGAGGATAAAGTAAATGATGTAAACACATTATTACAGCCAAGATTTGTATTTAGATTAGATTTAAAAGGCAAAACAGAAGAGGAAGTATTTAGTGCTTTTCATTCAAAAACTAGATACAATATTCGTTTAGCCACAAAAAAAGGCGTAACATTAAGAGTTGGAACAAGGGACAACTTGCAGGAATTTCAAGATATATTAGAAACAACAGGACAGCGAGATGGATTCTATATTAGAAAGAAAGAATATTTTGAAAAGTTCTTTGATAGCTTTGATAATGAACATTTAAAACTTGTTTTTGCTGATTATGAGGGTAAGCCAATAGCCTGCGTATTAAATATATTCTATGGAAATAAAGAATGGTATTTATATGGTGGTAGCTTAAATGAGTATAGAAACTTAATGTCAACATATCTTTTACAATGGGAAATGATTAAAGAGGCAATAGAACGCAAAATGGATTGTTACGACTTTAGAGGCGTATGTGCAACAGATAGCGAGCATTATAATGAAGGTCTATATAGGTTTAAAAAAGGCTTTAATGCAGACTTTGTAGAATTTATGGATATGCATAAAATTTATAATCCTGTTATTTACTTTCTATTTGAAAAATGCGGATATAAATTAAGAGATTTAAAATTAAAAATAACTAGTAAATTCAAGAAAAAATAGAAATTTGTTCGACACGGGTTGTAAATTGAAAAAGAAAGACAAAGAACATTAATAAAAAAAGGGTGGTCAGAATTGAAGTGAACCCAAAATGTTAGACCAAAAAGTTTAACATTTTGGGTTCATTTTTTATTTGAAAACTATTTGTTAAAATCAACTTTAACATTTTTTCTTGCTTCTTGACTTTCAGCTTCAAATAATTCAACTGCTTCAAAATGGAACATTGATGCAATTATATTTGAAGGAACAACTTCAAGCTTTGTGTTATATTTTGTTGCAACATCATTATAGAATTGTCTAGAAAATGCAATTTTATTTTCAGTATTTTGTAATTCTTCTTGTAGTTGACTGAAATTTGCACTTGCTTTTAAATCTGGATAATTTTCAGCAACAGCCATAATTGTTTTTAAAGCACCAGAAAGTTCGCCATCTAATTTAGATTTTTCGTTAACAGATGAAGCATTAGCCCAAGAAGTTCTTAATTCTGTAACTTTTGTTAAAACGTCACTTTCATGTCCCATATAGCCTTTAACAGTTTCTACTAAATTAGGAATCAAATCAAATCTTCTTTGTAATTGTACATCAATTTGGCTCCAGCCATTCTTAACCTTTTGTTTTAATCCAACTAGAGAGTTATAAACTGATATAGCATACAGTATTAGTAGTACAATAATAATTAAAACAATCCAAACCATATAAAAACCTCCTATCAATTATATTTTAGTACACACAAATTATAACAAAACAAATAAAAAAATGCAAGGAGAACAGAAAAAAATAAAATGTTACAAAAATGTTACAAAAGTATTACAAGAATATTAAGTTTTAAAAACATTAAAAAAAATGTTGACTTTTATCAAAATAAAGGTTAACATTTAATTAAAATAAAAGATAGTGTTAAATAAACCATGAAAAAATAAGATGAGGGGGAGAATTATGAATTTAAAAGAATTAAAAAGAAAGCAAATCCTTACAATTACAACTATAGCGTTAATATTGATTTCTTTTACAGTAATTGTAGCTTCTGTATTAAATATAAAAGCTTTTGCAAACACAGGAGATGATATAAATGCAGAACTAAATATTTGTCAGCATACATTTGGTAATTGGTATGTAGGTTCAAATAAATTGCACGCAAGAGATTGTACAAAATGTGGTGCAACTGAATCTAATTCACATGCAGCTTCATGGAATGAATGGTCAGTTGGACCATTTTTAGAACATACAAGAGATTGCAAGTATAATGGTTGTACAATAAATGAACAACATTCATCAGCAGATGAAAACAATGATGGAAAGTGTGATATTTGTGGACTTACAATGGGAACAAGTGGTGGAAGTACACACACACATTCATTTACAAATAACTGGGTAACAAAGACAGATGGAAAGCATTATTTATGCTGTGATGATAGCACATGTAGTAGCACAAGTAAAAGCCATAGCCCTTCATGGGAAAGTTGGACAGAGAATACAATATCAAACAGACATGAAAGATATTGTGGAGTAACAGGATGTACAATAAGAGATTGGGACAATGAACATGCTCCAGCAGATGAAAACAATGATGGAAAGTGTGATATTTGTGGACTTACAATGGGAACAAGTGGTGGAAGTACACA
>ERZ773235.615-NODE-615-length-44767-cov-11.076333_pt1 | contig 44767 bp, 30 predicted proteins | sample MGYA00580522_ERZ773235 | MGnify/ENA primary metagenome ERZ773235 (study PRJEB29015, sample SAMEA2737797) | human gut metagenome | biome: human gut; feature: human-associated habitat; material: faeces | place: China | collected 2012 ...
TCTGGCCGCACACGGGGAAGCACTCCGAAAAGCTGAACTCGGCGGCGATGCGGCGGTTCATCTCGTCGATCTTCTCCTCGTCGCCGTCGAAGAGATCCATGAAGCTGGCCTCGGTGCCGGTGGTGCCCCGGCAGCCCAGAAATTTCAGGCCGGAGAGCAGGGCGTCCAGCTCCTCCACGTCGGCGAGAAAGTCCTGCATCCACAGGGTGGCCCGCTTGCCCACCGTCACCGGCTGGGCGGGCTGATAGTGGGTGTAGCCCAAGGTGGGGACGGCGGCATAGCGCCGGGCGAAGGCGGCCAGATCCGCCAGCACCGACAGCAGCTGACCCCGGAGATAGCGCAGACCGTCCCGGTAGAGGATCAGGTCGGCGTTGTCGGTGACATAGCAGCTGGTGGCCCCCAGATGGAGGATGCCGGCGGCCGACGGGGCCGCCTTGCCGTAGGCGTAGACGTGGGCCATGACGTCATGGCGCACCTCCCGCTCCCGCGCGGCGGCCACCTCGTAGTCGATGTCGGTGACGTGGGCCTCCAGCTCCTGCACCTGCCGGGCGGTGATGGGCAGGCCCAGCTGATGCTGCGCTCGGGCCAGCGCCACCCATAGGCGGCGCCAGGTCTGGAAGCGGCTGTCCGGCGAGAACAGGTGCAGCATATAGGGGGAGGCGTAGCGAGACGCCAGCGGGGAGGTGTATACGTCGTTTGCCATAGGGATGCTCCTTTGGTGATGTTGCGGGCAGGGCTGCCCGGTGGTTATCGAAGAATGAGGCTGTCCCGCTCAGCGCCCACGGAGACGTAGCCAATGCGGCAGCCGATGGCCTGCTCCACATAGGTCACATAGTCACGGGCGGCCTGGGGTAGTTCCTCCCAAGTGCGGACGCCGGAGATGTCGCAGTGCCAGCCGGGGAGGTACTCCGTCACGGGCTTGGCCTGATCCAGCAGAACCGGGAAGGGGAACTCGTGGGTGATCTGGCCGTCCACCTCGTAGGCAGCGCAGACGGGGATGCGCTCCATGTAGCTGAGGACATCCAGCTTGGTGAAGGCAATGTTGGTGGCGCCCTGCATCCGGACACCGTAGCGGGAGGCCACCAGATCGATGGGGCCTACCCGGCGGGGACGGCCTGTCTTGGCGCCGTACTCGTCGCCGGCCTCCCGCAGTTCCTCGGCCTCCGGGCCGAACCACTCACAGGTGAAGGGGCCTTCCCCCACGCAGGAGGAGTAGGCCTTCACCACGCCCACCACCTCGTCCAGCTTGGCACCGGGCAGCCCGGAGCCCACGGGGGCGTAGGCGGCGATGGTGTTGGAGGACGTGGTATAGGGGTAGATGCCAAAATCCAGATCCCGCAGAGCGCCCAGCTGGCCCTCAAAGAGGATGGACTTGCCGTCTGCCTGCGCCTGCCGCAGCCATGCGCCGGTGTCAGCGATGAAGGGGCGGATGGCTCCGCCGAAGCGATCCAGCCATGCCAGCAGCTGCTCCATGGTGTAGCCCTGAGCACCGTAGACCTCCCGGAGGATCAGGTTCTTCCACTCCAACAGGTCCTGCAGATGGGCCTTCAGGTGCTCCGGGTACAGCAACTCTCCGGCCTGAATGGTCTTTTTCTGGTATTTATCGGAATAGAAGGGGGCGATGCCCTGCTTGGTGGAGCCGTACTGCTTGTCCTTGAGACGGGCCTCCTCCAATGCATCCAGCTCCCGGTGCCACGGCAGCAGCAGGGAGGCCCGGTCGCTGACCAGCAGGTTTTCCGGGGAAATGGGCACTCCGGCGGCCCGCAGCGTCTCTATCTCCGACAGGAGATTTTCGCAGTCCAGCGCCACGCCGTTGCCGAGGATGTTCATGACCCCTTTGTGGAAAACGCCGGAGGGCAGCAGGTGCAGGGCGAACTTGCCCATGTCGTTGATGACGGTGTGGCCGGCGTTGCCGCCACCCTGATACCGGACCACGACGTCAAACCGCTGGGATAGGTAATCCACCATGCGGCCCTTACCCTCGTCGCCCCAGTTGATGCCTACGATTGCACAATTTGCCATAGATACTGCCTCCTGACTTGGTGTAAAAAAGAGAGTTTTTTCAAACAACAGCTTATTATAGGCGCACCGGAGCCATAGGGGAAGTATGGGTTTGAAATGATTGACATAAGTGAATCTAATGATTTGGCGCATCGAAAATGCACCGGCGGGGGAAGGAAAATCAGGGACACACAGCGCCCTCCGGTGGGGTCAGGAGAGGAGCGTCAGCCCCAGAAAAAGGCGGAGCTGCGCCGCCATTGACTTCCGTCCGTCCGTTTCGCTTTTTGGCAGACAAGGCGGCGGTTGCCGCCGATTTCCATTTAAGGAAATGGCGCTTGCTAACATGGGAAACGGAGAATAGCAAGCACAGCAAGTGTAGCTACACTTGCGAAAACCGGCGTGGTACGACCGGGATTTCCTTGCAGAATAGCAAGCAAATCCGGTGAGTACCCACACCGGAGCTTGCCATTCTGGCAAGCAATGCACGGCGGTACCCACTTCTCATTACCTGCCAACTGCGAAACGCACTTGGCAAGCAATGCTCGTGTTTATACACCCGTGCAATCTTGTTGGGGAAATGCCCCAAACCCCTGAACGATTTCAGAGAAATCGGCTGCGCTCCTGCGGAGCTGAATCATGCTTTTTGCGCTGTAACAATAAATTCATATAATTGTTTTTTGCAGTTTCGTTTCCGAACTATTCTAAAATCGGTATTAATAAAGCCTATGTCCTTCATCAAATCAACGTATATGCGTTCAGCGGGAACAGTTATCCCATAAAAACTTGAATTACCAATGATATAAAACACTCTTCCTTTTGATTTTAAGCCATCGTGTACGGCTGATAAATGAAGTCGCATATCCTCAAAATATTTTAGAACGTAATTTGCCATTAATCCTGCGGACTTATTATCAGCAGCGGCAATCTGCTTTGCAATGTCATACACATATTGTGGCAGAGTTCTATCGCTTTCCCAGGTTGACAACATACTTGTTGCTTTTCCCCAAGTCCCTCCGATTGCTTGCCAATCCAGTTCACTTGCTTGATCGGCGGTTTTAAGAAAATCTGTCCAATACATATATGGACGGAGTTCTCTAATATATGAGATCCGATTAGGATATGGAGGTGATGTAATAACCGTGTCAAATTTGTCGTTGTATTCTTTGGGAATACTTCGTGCATCATGATGAAGAACTTTCGACGAAGCAAGTGGCTGAATCCTTGCACCATGAGCCACCATGTTGCATATAGACAAATAGGTTTCTTTTCCAATGTCCATCAAGAAAATAGAATCGTCCATCTCCTTAAATGATGTGGAAACATGATTGAACGCCGCATTTGACAATTCAATCACTATACGGCAGAACGCCACGGAAAGAAGTTGCCGAACGTCATTATCTTTAACGGTTTTGATTGCGGCTTTTAATCTAGCTAAAAAATCCGCTTGAGTTTCTCCCCACCAACGATCAATATTGTATATGGGAGGAAGTTCGTCTGGAGAGTAAGATTCGATGTTTTCCATTATGGTGTTAGCAACACTCAGAAACTCATCGATTATTTTCGATGAATATGTCTCCAGCTTTGTGTTTCCAAGCCACACCAAGAATGGGTTGATTTCTAATGCAAATGATGATATTCCATTATTTGCACAAACAAGTTCCGTGGTTCCAGTACCCGAGAACGGCTCTAGAACGCATGTAGGAGAATAGTTCAAATCAGAAAGAATTTCTTCTACTAATCGAACAGAATATGCGGGCGTAAGGCGAAGCCATCCATGCCTCCCCATTGAAGCATTGTACTTAAATGTGTATTGCGCATTTTGATTTATTCTCTTGCTAAGCATTTATTCTGCCCTCATCAATTGTTCAAGAACATGCTGAATTTTTCTTTTGAAATATTCCTGATTGTTGTTCATGAATTGCACAAAATCAAATCCTATTACTTGCTCGAAAAACGTAAACGTCGAAGCTAACGCAGATGTCTCGATATAACCTTGCAAAATAGCCCATTTCGCCACGTTATATCGTGCGACTATATCATCATCAATTTGTGCAGACATTACCATTAAGCATGGTATATATCCATTTGCATAAGCGTTAGCCGCATTAGCTATATCGGCATTTTGACGCTTAGAATCCTTGCTCTTATAGCCTTGACGAACTTCAAAGACCACTCCTGTAATAGCTTGACGAATTGGAGTTGCTAGTTCTAAGGAATCTGCTATTTGCATCATCCAAGTCTCGCAACGAGTTCTTATTTCTGCATTCGGTATTTTTTCAAGAATAATCCTGCCATCAAGAGAAAGCGTGCGCTGCTTACCATTCGTGCCAGTCACGGTATAAGACCAAGTAACATCATCGGCATCAAGACCGAGGTAATCCATAAAGATTGCTCTGACAAGCCGCTCACAGCCAATGCCTATTTGTCTATAAATACTTGTAATTCCACCCGCTGCCTTATGGGCGGAATACATTAACGGATTATCTAAACCCAACCATTTATAGAAAGCGTCTGCACCATATAGACTTTGAAATTCAGCAAGTGAAAAACCACCATTTCTTCCGTGGCCAAATTTAGGGGTATAATTTGCACACTCGTCTATTGGGGAAATTAAAATATTTCTGTATCGAATATTTTGAGCGTCTGTCATCATTAGTCCTCCTTATTAGTTTCCTGCACCGACGAAAAAATCTCGGCAATATCGCAATTTAATGCTCTACATATTCTATCAAGACTCTCCATTGATACATACTCATCTTTTCCGAGCTTTGCAAGCGTACTGCTACTTATACCAGCTATATCTTTTAAGTCGGTTCTCTTCATCTTTTTGTCCAAAAGCAACTTCCATAATTTCGTATAGGTAACCGCCACATTATCGCCTCCTTGACGCTTTTAATTGTATCACACTTTTAGGAGAAATCAAGGTATACACAGACAAAAAGTTCGTATAATCAAACTTAAAATATATTTATACGGACATTACATCTGATTTGAAATACCTCCCGTTCAGTGCAGCTTAATTTGTTAAGTAGTAGTCGATTATTCTCTTTTTCGCGAAAACGACTGCCATAGTGCAACCAAATTTCTCCTAATAATGTCTTGATATTCCGTGTAAGCTAATGTGCTGAATAAGACACTTTTGCGTCTATAAAGCAAATTGAGCGAACATGTGGTAGACGATATGCCAACATCCATACAATAACTCTACAAAACCCTAAACAAGCGATTTTCGCCCCATAGCTGCACAAAAACAGGCAGCACCCAACCGAAGTTGAGTGCCGCCTGTTTTGTTGTCCAATCCTGCTTGACAGATGCCGATTTTGTAGTTTTCTAAAATTACTGTCTTATCGGCACACGGCTAAGTCCCTCTTTTTTCAAACAGCCGATTCAAAGAATTTGACCTGTACCGGTCGCCGGAGATTCCGGTTATCCGGCATAGGTGTCTCCATCAATTTTGATCCATCCTGATACGACTGTTACATAAACCTGATCACGGTAAAAGAATATCATTTCGTGTCATTTGATATTCAATCCAATCAAAGAGCTGTGTTACTTTAGCAGACGGCACTCTTTGTTATTTTACTTTCACTATCGGTAGCCAAATTTCAATAAACCGTTTTTCTCTTTTGTCCTTCGGAAACCAGTGATAAACCGAAATTTCAGGCGCGTTCGCAATTTCAAAATCATTTGCTGGCAACCACTCCGAGACAATACGTTTTCTTATATCCGTATAGTCTGCAACCGGATACGGTTGATTTTCGGTTGTGAATACGGCATAATTTTGTTTCGGAACGGTTATGTTTTCAAATTCGAACTCTTTCATATATTCAAAGCCCGTAACTGCTGTGTTATACATATTTTCACGCTCGTATTTTTCGAGCTCGGCGGCATAATAAAAGTCATACCCGTCATCCGAAACATTTGTTATAAGGCACATATCTGTTCCCGTGTCGCCGGAGGCACCCTTTGCTCCACGCAAAATCCATTGTTTTGCTCTTGTCGTTTCAAATAATTTGCCCTCTTGCTTTTCGCGTTCTTTTCCGTACGGTACACCGTAAAAATGTGATTTAAAGCCTGTTAGTACCATTTCGGGTTTTTCAAGAATTTTGTAATTCATAAGCGTTCCGCCCTCCAAAGAAATTTTTAAGACAAGACGGGAAAATGATTTTAGATTACCGCCGCCCTTTTTAACCTCAGACGGTAATATACCGTGAAATTTTTTAAAGGCTTTTGCAAAGCTGTCCGGACTTTCATAGCCGTACTTCAACGCAACGTCAATAACCTTTGCATCACTTGTAGCCAACTCCGTACCTGCAAGCGATAACCTGCGATTACGGATATACTCTCCGACAGTGAATCCGCAAAGAATACTGAATACACGCTGAAAGTGATGGCTTGATGAAAAGCTTTGCGCTGCGACTGTCTCGTAATCAATCGTCTCTGTCAGATTGTCTTCAATATAGTCGATAGCTTTTTGCAAACCAATAATCCGGTCCAATATTATCCCTCCTCGTCTGCCATTATTCTATCAAAAGGCGATTTGTTTTTCCCGATATTTTGTGCTAAGTTTTATCGGCTTTCTTTCCCGTTACAAAAAATATAAGCAAACTCGGTTCGTTATCTTTTATCAACGTGATTTCATTGAGGCTAATCCAACAGAACGAATTCATGTATCTGTACAAATTGGGGAAAACGGATTTTTCAAACTCGCTGAACCGGTAGTTTTCCTGAATATAACCGATATTTTCTAAAAACAGCTTTATCCTGAGATTGTCCGACTCCTTATCATAGAAATATAGTCTGCTGCCATTCTCTCCAAATAGCCGTTTGTCCGAAACGCCCCATAAGGCTTCTCGCACGGTGTAATTCAGGATCGGCTCTTTTCCGCACATATTAAAATCAATCAGTCCGACAAAATTATTATTATCATCGAGCAGAATATTACTGTCATTCAAATCAGCTTGAAAACAAGATGTCGGCAATAGGTGATATACCGCCCTCAATTCTTCCTGCCTTTCATAGAACATTTTCAAAAGAGCTTCTGCGCGTGCTGAATGTTCCGAAAGATTTTCTCTTGTGTACTTCACAAATGTTTCTGCACATTCCGTTGTTTCGTCGGTAGTATCGGGAGCGCAAAACGGCTCGAGTAAACAGCATGCGGACGGCCAATCCAAAATATCCAATCCGGCAGATGCGATTTTCCCCAGAGAGCGCATAATATCGGGCATGAAGCAAACATGCCATTGTGCATCTTTGTATTTTTCCTCGCCGATGTGTTCAGCCGTTTCATAGACGGAGTATTCTTCGGCATATGTGTAGTAATCACGCCCGTCTGCGGTGTCGCAATGAAGCAGCTCGCCGCTGCGGTTCGGTACGACGGCAGGACAATACAAACCTGTTTTCCGGTATTCATCCATTAACCTGAACCAGCCTTCAATTCTGTGCTTATCACTGAAGGTATTGGATAAATATTTTATTACCAGCTTGCGATGTCCGTCGTCGGCAATATAAATTTTTCTGAAGTCGTCGTCTCCACGGCACAAATCCAGTGTTTTTACATCGGATACTTCTGTATCGTAGTAAAGCGATATCGGATATTCCATAGTCATTGCTCCTATAGCTTTTTCGAATTTTTTGTCAATCCAAAGTCATATGCTCGGTGAGTGCCGCGGGATACTCTTTCGCGCTGCCGTTCGGAATGGGGGCGGCATGCGTCGGCGGGGCGCTGCAGATCGGACGGTCAAGTTCCGACCGCCCGCATATTGTCGGCAGCTTCGTTTCCCGCGGCGGTGCAGTCGATGTCGATCATACTGCCGTCGATATTGCAGCCGCGCAATGCGCGCTGCGGTACACTGCAAATATTATACCAAGCCGACCGTATATTTTTCAATAGACCTATCGAAATTTGCCGCGTCCGGGAGTACCTTCTTATGAACAAACACCTTTTGTGCTGTCCAAACAACGGTGCACCCACCCCACATCGAAACGCCCGATTTCGACTTTGCCGTTTTGTGCAGTTCCTTATGCCGCTGAAAAACACGCTTCGATGAAACAATATTATGCCGTGATCCGCTGCTTCGCAGGCATTCAACACGAAAGCGATAACAACTTCACCCGTTTCGCGGTCTTTGCCGTGCAGATCACACAGGCAAGGCTTTTCGCACCTTGAACGCACAAAAGCAGACAGCACCCAACCGAAGCCGGATGCTGTCTGTTTGCGGTCCGATCCCGTTTACGGCAGCCGATTTTGTAATTTCTTCAAATTACCGTCTGTCGGCACACGGGAAGGTCCGTCTTTATCCTATGCGATTAGTCTTTGTAAAGCTCCGCCATCTTGACGAGTCTCTCGTAGCGCTCCTTCGCAGCTTCCTCTGCCTTTGCGAAGAGCTCCTTGGATCTCTCCGGGAAGGACTGAGCAAGGCGGCTGTAGCGTGCCTCGTTGGTGATGAATGCCTGGTAGTCTCCGGTGGGAGCCTTGGAGTCGATCGTGAGCTTAGCGCCCTCGGCAGCGGGATTGAATCTGAACATGTTCCAATATCCTGCCTCGACAGCCTTCTTCATCTCGAGCTGGCAGTTCTGCATTCCGCCCTTCTTGATGCCGTGCATCTCGCAGGGAGCGTAGCCGATGATGAGAGACGGGCCGTGGTAAGCCTCTGCCTCCTTGATTGCCTTGAGCGTCTGTGCCATGTCTGCGCCCATTGCGATCTGTGCAACGTAGACGTAGCCGTAGGACATTGCGATCTCGGAAAGGCTCTTCTTGCCGATCGCCTTACCTGCTGCCGCAAACTGTGCAACCTGACCGATGTTGGAAGCCTTGGAAGCCTGTCCGCCGGTGTTGGAGTAAACCTCGGTATCGAATACCATCACGTTGACATCCTCACCGGATGCGAGAACGTGATCGAGTCCGCCGAAGCCGATATCGTAAGCCCAGCCGTCGCCGCCGAAGATCCAGATCGACTTCTTTGCAAGGTAATCCCTGCCTTCGAGGATTTCTCTCTCTGCGGGAACGGTCTCGCAGGTTCCGCGTGCAACGTCCTCTGCGAGCATCGAGCACATATGCTCAACCGCAGCGACGTTTGCCTCTGCATCGTCGAGGGTGTCGAGGTAGCCTTCGAGGCAGCCGGTCCACTCTGCGGTCACGTTCATCTCCTTGTAGCGAACGAGGAGGTCGCGTACCTTCTGGATGTATCTCTCGCGCAGGGTCTTCTGACCGAGTGCGATTCCGAGTCCGTGCTCTGCGTTATCCTCGAAGAGGGAGTTTGCCCAAGCCGGACCGCGTCCGCTCTCGCGGTTTACGGTGTAAGGAGTTGCCGGTGCGCTTCCGCCCCAAATGGAGGAGCATCCGGTAGCGTTGGAGATGTACATGCGCTCGCCGAAGAGCTGAGTGATAAGGCGTGCGTAAGAGGTCTCGGCGCATCCTGCGCAGGAGCCGGAGAACTCAAGCAGCGGCTGCTTGAACTGGCTTCCCTTTACGGTGCTGTCCGCAAACGGGAGCTTCTTCTCGGATACGTTTGCAACGGCGTAATCGAACACCTCCTGCTGATCGAGCTGGGTTTCCTGAGCGACCATCTCGATAGCTCTCTTCTCGGGCTTGGTCGGGCAAGCCTTGACGCAGAGCGTGCATCCCATGCAGTCCAGCGGGCTGATAGCCATGGTGAACTTGAGGTCCTCGCAGCCCTTGCCGATCATCTTTGCGGTGAACTTGGTCTGTGCGGGAGCTGCCGCAGCCTCCTCCGCGTTCATTGCGAACGGACGGATGGTCGCATGCGGACATACAAATGCGCACTGGTTGCACTGGATGCAGTTTTCTGCATGCCATACGGGAACGAATACCGCAACGCCGCGCTTCTCGTAAGCTGCCGCGCCCTGCGGATAGGTACCGTCTGCCATGTTCTCGAATGCGCTGACGGGGAGGGAGTCGCCGTCCATCTTGGATACGGGGCGGACGATCTTGTTTACGAAATCGACGAGATCCGCGCGCTTGCCCTCTGCGGGAGCCTCTGCGGGAGTTTCGCCCGCGTTCTTCCAATCTGCGGGAACGTCAACCTTGACGAATGCGTTCGCGCCGAGCTCGATAGCCTTGTGGTTCTGAGCAACGACATCGTCGCCGAACTTGGAGTAGGACTTGGTAGCGGCCTTCTTCATGTAGCCGATCGCCTCGTCGATAGGAAGGATGTTCGCAAGAGCGAAGAATGCGGACTGAAGGACGGTGTTCTTTACCTTCATGTTGCCGACGTCGTTCTTTGCGATCGAGGTAGCGTTGATGATGTAGAAGTTTACATCGTTGTTTGCAATGTAGGACTTGACCGATGCGGGGAGGTGGCGGTCAAGCTCGTCGGCGGACCACTGGCAGTCGAGAAGGAACGTGCCGCCCGGCTTTACGTCGTTGACGATCTTGTATCCCTTCAGGATGTAGGACGGGTTGTGGCATGCGACGAAGTTTGCCTTGGTGATGTAGTACGGGCTCTTGATCGGAGCGTCGCCGAAGCGCAGGTGAGAGATGGTCACGCCGCCGGTCTTTTTGGAGTCATACTGGAAGTAAGCCTGTATGTACTTGTCGGTGTGGTCGCCGATGATCTTGATGGAGTTCTTGTTTGCGCCGACGGTTCCGTCGCCGCCGAGACCCCAGAATTTGCATGCGATCGTTCCTGCGGGAGCGGTATCGGGGCAGTCTTTCTCGGGGAGGGAAAGTCCGGTAACGTCGTCGACGATTCCGAGGGTGAAGTGATCCTTGGGCTCGTCTGCCGCGAGATTCTCGAATGCTGCGAATACGGATGACGGCGGGGTATCCTTGGAGCCGAGACCGTAGCGTCCGCCGATGACCTTGATGCCGGAAACTCCGCAGGATGCGAGAGCGGTCACAACGTCGAGGTAAAGCGGCTCGCCGAGAGCGCCGGGCTCCTTGGTGCGGTCGAGTACTGCGATCTTCTTTACGCTTGCGGGGATAGCTTCAACAAGCTTCTTCGCAACGAACGGACGGTACAGGCGGACCTTGATGAGACCGACCTTCTCGCCGGATGCGTTCATGTAGTTGATGACTTCCTCGGCAACGTCGCAGATGGAGCCCATTGCGATGAGAACGCGGTCTGCATCCGGAGCGCCGTAGTAGTTGAAGAGATCGTAATTCGTGCCGAGCTTTTCGTTGACCTTGCCCATGTACTTCTCAACGATCTCGGGGAGAGCATCGTAGTAACGGTTGCAAGCCTCTCTGTGCTGGAAGAAGATATCGCCGTTTTCGGCGGAGCCGCGGAGAACGGGATGCTCGGGATTGAGCGCGCGTGCGCGGAATGCGTTGACTGCGTCCATGTTGACCATTTCGCGCAGGTCTTCGTAATCCCATGCTTCGATCTTCTGGATCTCGTGAGAGGTACGGAAGCCGTCGAAGAAGTTGATGAACGGAACGCGGCCCTCAATGGTGGAGAGGTGAGCGACAGCGCCGAGGTCCATTACTTCCTGGGGATTGGTCTCTGCGAGCATTGCATATCCGGTCTGACGGCATGCATATACGTCGGAGTGGTCGCCGAAGATGTTGAGCGCGTGGGAAGCTACGCAGCGTGCCGAAACGTGAATTACGTTCGGAAGGAGCTCACCGGCGATCTTGTACATGTTCGGGATCATGAGAAGGAGTCCCTGAGATGCGGTGTAGGTCGTGGTGAGTGCGCCTGCAGCGAGAGAACCGTGAACGGCGCCTGCGGCACCTGCCTCGGACTGCATCTCCATGACCTTTACGCGGTCGCCGAAGATGTTTCTCGCGCTCTGACCGAAGATGTTCTTATCGGTCGCCGACCATGTGTCGGTGACTTCGGCCATCGGAGAGGACGGCGTGATCGGGTAGATCGCGGCAACCTCCGTGAACGCATAGCTGACGTGCGCGGCGGCTGTATTTCCGTCCATGGAAATCTTTTTTCTTGCCATTGTGTTTCCTCCATATATAAATGATTGAACTGAACCTGTTTACGGTGCGGCGCACTGCGCCGACACTCAGATAATATTATACTCTCTTTTTTCCGCAATGTAAATAATAAGATAGAAGAAAATATGTCAAAATCTTTCGTTTTTTGTGTAAACATTTTTGTTTTGCGGAAAAACGGGGCATATCCGGCAGAAAAGGACACGGTAACGGAGACTTCGTCTCCTGGACACAGCATAACATTTAGTCTGAACTTGTACGTTCACTTGCTGTGTCCCCGAGTTTGACGCAAAGCGTCAAACTCCAACGCGGAGATGAAGTCGACAGGACACGGTATAACATGAAGCTGTAACTGTACGTTATCTTACCGTGTCCGCGAGAATGACGCAGTGCGTCATTCTCCAACGTGAAGCCGACAAGACACGGTATAACGTTAGTTTGTAACTGCACGTTATCTTACCGTGTCCGCGAGATCAGCGCAGCGCGCTAATCTCCGACGTAAAATTTATGTCTGTAAGTTCAGCGGAATTTTACAGTTTGTCTTCCGAGAGAACGACTCACTCAAAATACTTTCAGTTCAAAAGTTTTTGGGGGTGCGGGACCTTTTTTCAAAAAGGTCCCGCGTGTTCCTCGTCATCCCCTACGAAAGGTAATATCATGAAAGCTTATCTTGTGCTGTGCGGCGGAGCCGTATTCGAAGGCGAGCGAATCGGCGCGGAGCGCGACTCCGTCGGCGAGCTTGTATTCACGACAGGCTCCGTCGGATATCTCGAAACGCTGACCGATCCGAGCTACGCCGGTCAGATAATAATGCAGACCTTCCCCCTCATCGGAAATTACGGTGTCATCCCCGAGGACTTCGAGGGCAAATGCGCCTGCCGCGGCTACGTCGTGCGCGAGCTGTGCGATACACCGTCGAATTTCCGTTCTCAGGAGGATCTCGACACCTTTCTGCGCGAAAACGACATCCCCGGGATCTGCGGCGTCGATACGCGCGAGCTCACGCGGATCATCCGCTCCGAGGGCACGGTAAACGCCGCGATCGTGTCCGATCCCTCGGCGGTAACGCATCAGGCTCTCTCCTCCTACCGCGTCTCGGATACCGTTGACGAGGTGGGCTGCCGCGAGATCGCCCTCTTCCCCGCCGAATGCGAAAAATACCGCGTCGCGCTGCTCGACTTCGGCGCAAAGCGGAACATCCTCCGTTCGCTCACCGCGCGCGGCGCGTCCGTCACCGTATTCCCCCATACGACCCGCGCCGAGGATATCCTCGCCGGGGGCTTTGACGGCGTAATGCTGTCGAACGGTCCCGGCGACCCCGCCGACAACACGTTTGAGATCGCGCAGATCGCAAAGCTGCTCGGGAAAATACCCCTGTTCGGGATCTGCCTTGGGCATCAGCTCACCGCGATCGCCGCGGGCGGAACGACCGAGAAGCTGAAATTCGGGCACCGCGGCGCAAATCAGCCGGTGCGCGACCTTGCCGACGGGCGCACCCGCGTCACAAGCCAGAACCACGGCTACGCCGTCGTATCGTCTTCCCTTCCCCCGTCGGCGAAGCTCCGCTTCGTCAACGCAAACGACGGAAGCTGCGAGGGGATCGACTACCCCGAGCTGCGCGCATTCACCGTGCAGTTTCACCCGGAGGCGTGCGCGGGGCCCCACGATATGTCATTTCTTTTCGACAGATTCACCGATCTTATGAAGGAGGGCTGAGTGTGCCTCTCGATAAAAATATAAAGAAGGTCCTCGTGATCGGCTCCGGTCCGATCGTGATAGGACAAGCCGCCGAGTTCGACTACGCGGGCGCGCAGGCATGCCGCGTTCTCCGCGACGAGGGGATCGAGACGGTCCTCGTGAACTCAAATCCCGCGACGATCATGACCGACCGCGAAAGCGCGGACGAAATATACCTCGAGCCGCTCACGGAAAAGACGCTCGAACGGATAATCGAAAAGGAAAAGCCCGATTCGCTTCTTGCGGGGCTCGGCGGACAGACAGGACTTACGCTTGCGATGAAGCTTTCCTCAAGCGGATTCCTCGACCGCGAGGGAGTGCGTCTCCTCGGCACCGACGCCGCCGCGATCGACCGCGCGGAGGACCGTGAAATGTTCCGCGACACGATGAGAAAGCTCGGTCAGCCGACCGTCCCCTCCGAAATCGCAACCGACGTTGACGGCGCACTCGCCGCGGCGGAGAAGATCGGATACCCCGTGATAATCCGCCCCGCGTTCACGCTCGGCGGAGCCGGAGGCGGCGTCGCCCGCAGCGCCGACGAAATGCGCGAACGGGCGCAACTCGGGCTTGACATGTCCCCGATCACGCAGATCCTCGTCGAAAAATACATCTTCGGCTGGAAGGAGATCGAATTCGAGACACTGCGCGACAGCGTCGGAAACGCGGTCGCGGTCTGCTCGATGGAGAACGTCGATCCCGTCGGAGTACACACGGGCGATTCCGTCGTCGTCTCGCCGTGCCTCACCCTTTCGGATAAGGAATTCCAGATGCTTCGCTCCGCGTCGCTCGACATCATATCGGAGCTCGGCATCGTCGGCGGCTGCAACTGCCAATTCGCGCTCAACCCGGATTCCTTCGAATACGCGGTGATCGAGGTGAATCCGCGCGTGTCGCGTTCCTCCGCGCTCGCCTCCAAGGCGACCGGATACCCGATCGCAAAGGTATCGACGAAGATCGCGCTCGGCTACACGCTCGACGAGATAAAGAACGACGTCACGGGCAAGACCTGCGCCTGCTTTGAGCCCGCGCTCGATTACGTCGTCGTCAAATTCCCGAAATGGCCGTTCGATAAATTCCGCACGGCAGAGCGCACGCTCGGCACGCAGATGAAAGCGACCGGCGAGGTCATGGCGATCGGTCAGAGCTTCGAGGAAGCGCTGATGAAAGCCGTCCGCGGCGCGGAATGCGGCACGGATACCCTCCGCTATACGAAAGAAAATGTCTATTCTTCCCCCGACGATCTTTCGATCTGCGACGACCGCCGCCTGTTCCGCGTGTTCGCGGCTCTGCTTGAAGGAGAGACGGTCGGAATCATACACGAAAAAACAAGGATCGACCGATTCTTCATCGATAAAATAAAAAAGCTTACGGATTTTGAGCGCTGCGCCGCCGGACGCGCGCTGAATGCCGAGGAATACAGAGCCGCGCGGCGCATGGGCTACACGGACCGCGCGCTTGAGCGCCTGAGCGCCCATCCCCTGCCGGAAAAGCTCACAGTATCCTATAAAACGGTCGATACCTGCGCCGCCGAATTCGAAGCGCAGACGCCGTACTTCTATTCCTCCTGCAACACCGTCTGCGAAAGCCGCGGCACGCCGAAGAGCGGAAAAAAGGTCATCATGGTGCTCGGCTCAGGTCCGATACGGATCGGTCAGGGCATTGAATTCGACTACTCCTGCGTCCGCTGCGTCCGCACGCTGCGCAGCCTCGGATACGAGGTCGTGACGGTCAACAACAATCCCGAAACCGTATCGACAGACTACGACACCGCCGACCGCCTCTATTTCGAGCCTCTCTGCGAGGAGGACGTGATGAACGTCATCGAGGCGGAGCACCCCGTCGGGGTCGTCGTCGCCTTCGGCGGTCAGACCGCGATCCGCCTCACATCGTTCCTCGACCGCGCCGGGATCAGGATATTCGGCACCTCGGCGGACTCAATCGACACAGCCGAGGACAGAGCGAAATTCGACGCGCTTCTCGAGCGCTTCTTGATCCGCCGCCCGAAGGGCGAGGGCGTCCTCACCATAGACGAAGCGCTCGGTGCCGCCGAGCGGCTCGGATATCCCGTGCTGCTCCGCCCTTCATACGTTATCGGCGGTCAGAATATGGTGATCGCGCATGACAGCGGCGACGTGCGCCGTTATATGGAGCTTATACTTTCCGGCAGCGTCGAAAATCCCGTGCTGATCGATAAATACATGCCCGGATGCGAGCTTGAGGTCGACGTGATTTCCGACGGGGAGAACGTGCTGATCCCCGGAATCATGGAGCACGTCGAGCGCGCGGGCGTGCACAGCGGCGATTCGATCGCCGTGTATCCGCCGTTCAACCTGACCGACCGGATGCAGAAAACCGTCGTCGATTCCTCGACAAAGCTTGCGCTTGCGCTCGGCACGCGCGGGCTCGTCAACATACAGTACCTCATCTACCGCGGCGATCTTTACGTCATCGAGGTAAACCCGCGCGCGTCGCGTACCGTGCCGTACATCAGCAAGGTCACCGGCGTGCCGATGGTCGATATCGCATCGCGCGTCATGCTCGGCGAAAAGCTCGCCGACATCGGATGCGGCACCGGACTCCACCCCGCGCCGCCGTATTTTGCGGTCAAGGTGCCCGTGTTCTCGTTCGGCAAGCTGACCGATGCAAATTCGATCCTCGGACCCGAGATGAAGTCAACGGGCGAGGTTCTCGGCGTCGGAAAAACGTATGCCGAGGCGATGTTCAAGGGGCTTCGCGCCGCGGGATACGATATGAGAATTCCCACGGAAAGCTCCCCGGTCGGAATGCTCGTGTCCGTCGATAACCACGACCTGCCCGAGGTCGTCACCCTTGCGAAGAAGCTCGGCGACGCCGGGGTGAACATCTGGGCGACGCCCGACACCGCCGCCGAGATCGCCTCCCTCGGGATTCCGGTATCCGAAATCGAAAAGGCATCGGACGCCGTATCCCTCATGGAAAGCGGAAAGATAAGCTATGTCGTTTACACGGGCGCGCTCGTCGATTCGACGATCGGCGATTTCGCGCTGCTCCACCGCCGCGCGCTTCGTCTATCGGTCTGCTCGATAACGTCGCTCGACACGGCGAACGCCCTGTGCGATATTCTTCTGTCGCGCTTCACCGAGGAGAATACCGAGCTTGTCAACATAAACCGCATGAGAACGAAGCGCCTGAAGCTTCCGTTTGTCAAAATGGAGGCGGCAGCGAACGACTACCTCTACTTCGACGACCGCGACGGCTCCGTCAGCGCGGTCGGGGCGCAGTCGCTCTGCGTCGGACTGTGCGACCGCCACCGCGGAATCGGCGCAGACGGGATCGTGCTGATCGGACGCTCCGACAAAGCAGACGCTTCAATGAAGATATACAACCGCGACGGCACGCTCGGACGGATGGCGGGCAACGCGGTGCGCTGCGTAGGAAAATTCCTGTACGACCGCTGCGGCGCGGAAAGCGAAAACCTGACCGTCGAAACGGATTCCGGAGTGAAATCGCTGAAGCTTTATATATCGTCCGGGAAAGCATCCTCGGTAACGGTCGATATGGGACGCGCCGATTTTTCGCCGAAATCTCTTCCGGTGACGCTCGACGGAGAGGAAATTCTCGAACGTGACACAGAGATCGGCTGCGAGAGCGTAAGGATAAGCTGCGTATCGGTGGGAAATCCGCACGCGGTGATCTTCACGGACGGAGCGGATAGCGCCGATGTCGGCAGACTCGGCCCGCTCGTTGAGAACGCGCCGTTTTTCCCCGAAAGGACGAATGTCGAGTTCGTCCGCGTCGTCAATGAGACCACGCTGAAAATGCGCGTCTGGGAACGCGGAAACGGCGAAACTCTCGCCTGCGGCACGGGAGCCTGCGCAGCGGCGGCGGTCGCCGCGCGGCTCGGATATGTGAAAAAATCCGCGGATATCACGGTGAAGGTGCGCGGCGGCGATCTCACGGTGAGCTTCGACGGAGATCATGTGCTGCTGACCGGCGGCGTCAGAACGGTGTTCGAAGGCACCGTCGAAATATAGGAATAAGGCAAAGATGCCGCGGAAGGCGGTCGGAGCAAAGTCTGCGAGGCAGGAACGAGGCGAAAATTAGGCTTCAAAAGGCGTGAGAGCAGCGGAACGCAGCGAAAATAAGGCGCACCGCAGCGACACAGTGACACAGCGGGAATACCGGGCGTTTCGGGGACACGGCGCAGGTGCTGCGGATGCCGTGTTTTCTCGACTCCGCGATTCCTCCCAATTCTGCGGGCTCTCCAAATTCCGCAGATTCTCCGGATTGCCGCAAACTCTTCCACAGATCGCGCGGCGGCAGCCGCCCGACCAAACAAATCGGAAAATAACTGCCTAAAACGGAATCCGCATCCGGCGCGACCGTGAATTTGGGACTTTCCGCACCCGCCCGCACGGTGCATCCGCGCGGGAATGGGGTATTTTCGAAATCCGCAAATCGAATTACGTTGTTTTAACAACGTAATTCGGATGCGGGCGCGGCGAAGTGCCGAAAAAGTATGACTACCGGCGGCGCAGAACCTTCACTCGGACAAATTCCGCGTCCACACGGATAACTGCGAACGGTGCCCCGCCTGCACGGCGTATCCGCGTGAGAATAAGGTATTTTCGAAATCCGCAAATCGAATTACGTTGTTTTAACAACGTAATTCGGATGCGAAAATCCCAAAATCAGCCCCGCGCTGCGCTTAGCTGCCGTTCAACCTTAAATTCCGTTGGAAAAACAACGTAATTTATTTTTCAAAACGCAAATATACCCCCATCCCGGGCAGCGAGACTCGGCAGAGGCGCGCCGCCGCATATAGGTATATATCGTCAGCGCCGAATTGTGCGTCGCGCGACCGGCGCCGCGGCAGAAAGAGTATCAAGTCGCACCGGGAGCACGGGCGGCAGCCGCTCAAACTTCCGCATAATACAAACAGGGGGAACGCCCTTCGGAGCGTTCCCCCCTGTTCATTTTTCAATACCGACGGCTGTCCTCGGCGCTCACACCGCAGCAGCGTAAGCGATCGCCGCCGCTTTCCGATACGCACGACCGGCACGTTTTTTAGAAATCACACCCGCCGTAGTTTTTCCCAAATCACGCGCGCCCAACGATCCGGCGATATCCCCGGCAGAGTCCGTCCGAGCATCGGTGCCCCGCGTCCGCCGGACGCCGCATCCCGCATTTTCGTGTCCGCGCTCAGTCCGCCGTGTCGTCTGCCGACGTGGCGTCGGGCGGCGTCGGATCGATGAAATTCACGATGTCCCGGAACACGCTGCGGCATTTTTCGTCCGCCTCCGCGCCCTTGCCCTCGCCGTAGATCTTCATCTTCGACACATCCCTCATGCATATGAGAGTATCCTCGGGCAGCACCTTCGCCGCCGTGAAGTACGAATAAAAATCCGTGTCGCCGAGCCTTACCGAATAGCCGTCCGCCGAGATCCGCGCCGCGTCCGCGCCGAACACCTCCGACAGCGGAAGAAGCCCTTCTCCGACCTCGCGGTAGAGCTGCGGGCTGAGAAGCATGAGCACGCATTCTCCCGAGGTCATCTCCTCGCGAAATTCCATCAGCGCGCGCGCGTTCTCCGCCGCATCCACCGAATACGCATCTCCGAGAGCCTCCTCGTCCTCCGGCGAATACCACAGCACATCCGCGAGGTATATCTCCTCCGCGCCCTCTCCGCTGTGAACCGAACGGATCGCGGAGACTATCGCGCCGCCCGTGTCGGAGTAAAGCGGGACGGGACCCGCGTATATCATGCTGACATCGGCGAGCGCGCCGCCCGAGAAGAATATCTTCAGCGAAAGCAGCACAAGCAGCACGGCAGCCGTGCATATGATGAACAGCGCGCGATGTCTGTACAGAAAATCGCGAAGGCGCCGGCGCGGGGCTTCGGTCTCCTCGGTCGCCGTTTCGCCCTCGGTCGCCGCGATCACCCTTGCACGGGCTGACAAAAGCTCACCGCCGTCCGTTCCGCCGTCCCTGCCGATTCCGCCGTCCCTGCCGTCGGATTTTTCTTTTTCGTCCGCACCGTCCGCGCCGGCGGAGCGTTTCGTTTCGTCTTTCACCGCCGCCCCTCCTTTCTTTACTCAACGCGGGCTGCCCCCTCGGAGGCAGCCCGCGCAGCGTTTACCGAAGACGGTTCATCTTCGGAATTATCCTATCAGAGTCCCGCCTTTGAGCGCTCGATGTGCTCAAGCTCGGTCTCGTTGATCTCGCAGACACGTCCCTCGATCGGGAGAAGCTTCTCGGATATAACGTCGATTATGCCGTCTGCCTGCGGGAAGAAGTATTTTTCAAACTCATATGCGGGAGTGATCCAGTTGCGCGAACCGAATACGACCGGCGGCGCGTCGAGGTAATCGAACGCCATTTCGGCGATGTTCGATGCCATATCGCGCATTACGGAGTTGCGGTCCACCGCGTCTCCGACGATGATGATCCTTCCGGTCTTCTTTACGCTCTCGAGAACCTTTTCGTAGTTGAACGGAACGATCGAGCGCGCGTCGATGACCTCAGCCTCGATGCCGTATTTCTCGGAAAGCGTCTTTGCCGCGTCAAGCGCACGGTAGAGCACCGCGCCGATCGTAAGAATCGTGACATCCGAGCCTTCACGCTTGATGTCGGGCTCACCGGGCGTTACCTCGTAATATTCCGTGGGAACGCCGCCCTCGTGGAATTTCTCTCCGATATCGTAGATTCTCTGGCTCTCGAAGAAGATAACGGGGTCGGTGCCGTTGAGCGCCGCGTTCATGAGACCCTTTGCATCGTAGGGAGTAGCCGGGAAGAACACCTTCAGTCCGGGGATGTGCGCGCAGAGCGCGGTCCAGTCCTGCGAATGCTGAGCGCCGTACTTGGAGCCGACGGATACGCGGACGATAACGGGCATCTTAAGTATGCCTGCGGACATCGCCTGCCACTTGGAAAGCTGATTGAATATCTCGTCTCCCGCGCAGCCGATGAAGTCAGCGTACATAAGCTCGACGATCGCGCGTCCGCCCGCGACGGCATATCCTACGGACGAGCCGACGATCGCGGATTCGGAAATGGGCGCGTTGAAGAAGCGGTGATACGGCAGAGCCTCGGTAAGTCCGCGGTAAACGGCGAACGCGCCGCCCCAATCGCGGTTGTCCTCGCCGTAGGCGATGAGCGTGGGATCCTCATAGAATTTATCGAGTATCGACTCAAAGAGCGCGTCGCGGAGTCCGAGAACCTTGATCTTCGGGATCTCCTTGCCGTTCTCGTCGAATGCGAAGCGGCTCTTCGTCGCAAGCTGCTTCAAACGGGGATTCTCCTCCTTCGGCATGAGAACCTCGGGCTCGCGGCTCTCGTCCATGCTCCTTACATGCCGGTTCGAGAACATGATCGATGAGATGATGTCGGGCTCCTTGGAGAGATCCATGCGGGGCGAGATCGAATCGTCGGTCGCCATGCGGCAGATGCGGGTCATGCGCTTTACGATCTCTTCATCGATAGCGTCGAACTCCGCCTCGGAGGCGATCTTGCCCTTTACCATCTTCGCTCTGTAAGCGGCGATCGGGCACGCTTCCTTCCATGCATCGATCTCCTCCTGCGTGCGGTAGGTGGAGGAATCGGACGGGGAATGTCCGCTCACGCGGTACGTCATGACCTCGAGGAGCGCGGGGCCGTCGCCGTCAACGAGGATCTTCTTCTTTCTCTCGGTCGCGTCGATCACGGCAAGCGGATCGTAGCCGTTCACGCGCTCCGCGTGCATCTGCTCGGTGTTGAAGCCGGCGCCGAGACGTGCGGGGATACCGAAGCCCATCGTTTCGCCCTGAGTCTGACCGCCCATTCCGTAGAAGTTGTTGAATACGTTGAAGAGGATCGGCATGCCGGAATCGTCGTACTTGCCGTCCATGCCCCAAAGCTTTCTGATCTGCTCCATCGATGCGAAGTTCATCGATTCCATGACGGGGCCGCGTCCGAGCGCGCCGTCGCCGGAGTTTGCAATAACTATGCCCTTCTTGTGGCAGCTTCTCTTGTAGAGAGCCGCACCGAGTGCAACGGGAGCCGCGCCGCCGACGATCGCATTGTTCGGCAGGATTCCGAACGGGATAAAGAATGCGTGCATCGACCCGCCGAGACCGCGGTTGAAGCCCGTGGTGCGTGCGAAGATCTCCGCAAGTGCGCCGTAGAGAAGGAAGTTGATCGCAAGATCCTTCACGTCGCCCTTCTTATCCTCACTTCCCTCGACCGCGCGAAGCGTCACGCCGTCAAGGAATTCCTTCATTATGTCGTAAAGCTCTCCGTCGTCGAGCTTCTCGATCGAGGAAAGACCCTTTGCGAGAATTTCGCCGTGGCTGCGGTGGGAGCCGAACGTGAAATCGTTGATATCGAGGCAGTACGCCTGACCGACCGCGGACGCCTCCTGACCGATCGAAAGGTGAGCGGGACCGGGGTTGTGGTACTCGACGCCGTTGTAGACGCTCTTTACCTTGATCTCGTTGAGCATCGTCTCGAATTCGCGGATGATGCGCATATCGCGGTAAATGCGGAGGAAATCCTCCTTGGTGTAAATTGCTTTCTCTTCCTTGAGGGTCTTGTTGTACTGACAAAGCGGGATCGGAGTGAATTCGGCGAATCCGTGCTCAAAGACCTTCCCGGGATCTACATACTGACTTTTCGGCATTGCTTTATCTCCTTATAATTATTTATTCTTTATGTGCGCCCCGGCTGCGCGGGGCATTGCGTTCAGATCATGAACATGCCTTCGCGGATGACCTCGCACACCGTCGGATGCGGGAACACGATCTTTCTCACGTCCTCGACGCGCTTTCTCTCCGCGACATATCCCGCCGCGCCGTAGATGATCTCCGACGCATACGAGCCGATCATGTGTACTCCGAGGATCGTGCGGTGAGCATCGTCGATGACGATCTTCACTATGCCGTCGCCGCCCTCCGTCTCGGCGATATAGCGTCCGCTGTACTTCAGCGTGACGGTGTGCTCGCTCGCCTTGATTCCCTGCTTCGCGGCGCTCTCGACACTTTCGCCGACGGACGCGACCTCGGGCTTCGTGTAGATCACGGACGGGATCGAACGGTAATCTACGCGGTCGGATTTTCCGAGCATGACGTTCACGGCGACCTCGCCCTCGCGGTACGCGGTGTGCGCAAGCATCAGCTTGCCGTTCACGTCGCCCGCCGCCCAGATTCCGGGAACGTTCGTGCGGCACGATTCGTCGGTCACGACAGCTCCGCGCTCCGTGTGAACTCCGACGTTCTCAAGTCCGAGCCCCTCGGTGCGCGCGCGGCGTCCCGTGCTCACAAGCACCGTATCCGCCGCCAGAGTTTCGCTCTTTCCGCCGACGTCCACCGTGACGCTTCCGCCGTTTTTCTTTCCGGATACCGATGTGACCTTCGCCGAGAGAAGGAATTTGATTCCCGCCTTCTCGAGATTCCTCTGAAGGATGCGCGAAATGTCCGCATCCGTCGGTCCCGCGATCTTCGGGAGCATCTCGACGACGGTGACATCGCTGCCGACTGCCGCAAAATACGATGCGGTCTCAAGTCCGATAACGCCGCCGCCGATTACGACAAGCTTTTTCGGAACCTCGCGCAGCTCGAGAACCTCGCGGTTGGTCACGCAAAGTCCGTTTTCGTAAGCCTCGCGCAGCCCCGCCACCGGCGGGATCACCGCTTCGCTTCCCGTGCAGATGAGAAGCTTTTCCGCGGTGTAGGTCTCGCCGAGCGCGGTGACGGAATATCCGTCGGCGCTCTTTCCGGCGATCGACGCGCGCGCGGAAACGACCGTAACACCCGCGCCCTTCATCTTCGCGGCGACACCCGAAACGAGCGTGCGCACGACTTTGTCCTTGCGGTCAACGACCTTTGCATGGTCGATCGACGCGCCGGATACGGTTACACCGAACGCCTCCGAATGGAGCGCGCCGAGGTAAAGCTTCGCGGAATTGAGAAGAGTTTTCGTGGGAATGCAGCCCTCGTTCAGGCAAACGCCTCCGAGAGCGCGCTCCTCGAAGAGGATCACTTTCATTCCGCCGTGGGCGGCGAGCTCGGCAGCATTGTATCCGCCGGGACCTCCGCCGATTACGGCAAGATCGTATTTCATATGTTGTACCGTGCCTTGGATAAGGCATCCTTTCTTTATTTGTGGTACGGGGAACGGAAGGGGAACGGGCATGGGAACGGAAGGGGAACGGACTAAGGAACCTTTTGAGAAAAGGTTCCTTAAACCTCCAAAACCTTTCAAACTGAAGGGGATTTTGGAATTCCTTCTCCCGGAAGACAAACCGTGAAATTTCGGTGTGCTTCACAGGCTGGCTGCGGGCACTGCCCGCTATTTCGCAAGAAGAAGTCCGAAGTTTTCAAGCGCCGTGCACAGATCGTGCAGGAAACGCGCCGCCGGCGCGCCGTCGAGCGCGCGGTGATCGAACGTGAGCGACAGCCCCATCGCGGGATATACGCTTCCGTCGTCGCGGAGACGGTTCACCGCCGCACATACGCCGAGGATCGCAACCTGCGGAGGATTGATAACGGGCGTGAAGCTTTCGATTCCGAGAGAACCGAGATTCGTCACGGTGAACGAGCCGCCCGACATCTCATCCGGCGTGAGCGCACCCTCGCGCGCCTTCGCCGCCGCTGCCTTTGCCGCTGCCGAAAGCTCGGCAAGCGTCATCTTATCCGCACCGAACAGCGTCGGCACGAGAAGTCCGCGCTCGGTATCGACCGCGTGACCGATATTCGCATGAGCGTATGTGCGGATCGAATCACCGATCATCGCCGAGTTTACCTCCGGATGCTGCATGAGCACACGGGATACCGCGAACAGTACAATATCGTTTATCGTTATCTTTCCGAGCCCGAGAGCCTCGCCGTTCGCCTTCAGCGACGCGCGCCAGCTCATCATCTCGGTCGCGTCGAACGATGCGTTCAGCGTGAGCTGAGCCATCTCCGACAGCGATGCGTGCATCGTTCTTGAGATCGCGCGGCGCACTCCCGACAGCGGCTTATCCGTGTATTCCGCCGCAGCCGCCGACACAGCCGGTTCCTCCGTCGCCTTCGGTGATGCCTCGGCTGCCTCCGTGCGGGGCAGCTTCTCGCCGCGCAGGAATGCCTCTACAGCCGCCGTTCCCGCACGCTCGCCCGCGTCAAGAACGCGGTCGATGTCGCGCTCGATTATGCGTCCGTGAGGTCCGCTCGCCGTGACCTTCGACATGTCGGCTCCGGTGGAAAGCGCAAGATTCTTCGCCCTCGGCGAAATGAATACGCGGTTTCCGCTCCGTGCGGCTTCCGTTCCGACGACCGCCTTCGCCTCAGCCTTTTCTCCGACCGCCTCGGCGGCCTCGGGCTTCGCCTCTGCGGCTGATGCAGATGATGCGCCTCCGACAACGGAGGAAATATCCTCGCCCTCCTCGCCGATCACGCACACATTCTCAAGGCAGTCTACGACGTCTCCCTCGCCGTACATTATCTCGAGCACCGTTCCCGATACCGGAGACGGCTCGTCAAATGCCGACTTGTCGGTCTCGTAGGAGAAAAGAATCTCTCCCGCCTCGACCCGATCCCCCTTCTTCTTGTTCCAAGAGGTAATGATACAGTTTTCAACGCTTTGTCCCTGACGGGGCATTATTACTGCTGTTGCCATTTATTCTCTTCCTTTCGGATTATTTATAAACCGTTTTACCGCTTACCGCACATCCGTGCATATCACGCGCACGCCGTGAGACTGCGCCTGCTCGCCGAGCTCCGCCGAAAGCGGACGGTCGGTGATGAGCACACTCACCCCCGCAAGCGTGCAGAAGGTGTACGGCAGACTGCGCTCTATCTTCGATGAATCCATCAGCATGATGACCCGGCTCGCCTTCTCCGCCACATAACGCTTCAGCTCGCATTCCGCGTAATTCCCTCCGGTGAAGCCGGATCGCGCCGACAGCCCCGACGGCGACAGGAACGCGGCATCGATGTTCACATCGGCAAGATACCTCATCGCCTGAAGCCCCGAAACCGACTGATAATCGCGGTCGAGACGTCCGCCGACGATGTTCACGGTGCTCTGACCGCTGCGGCACAGCTCGAGCGCAAGCGCCGGATTCGTCGTGGTGAAGGTGAAGCGTCCCGCGGGAACGAAGGACGCCATACTCTGCACGGTCGAACCCGAATCGAGGAATATCGATCGGTCGGTCTCGAGAAGCTGCGCCGCGCACTGCGCGATGCGCTCCTTCGGGAGCACGTTCGAATTCATGCGCGCGCTCATCGCCTCGTCGGTCGATGAGGTGATGAACCTCGCGGAGCGCGCCCCGCCGCGTACCTTTATCGCCTCGCCCGAATTCTCGAAGTATTCGATATCGCGGCGCAGCGTCATTTCGGAGACATCGGGGAAAAGCGCGCCAAGCTCTTCGTAAGACAGAAACGGTTTGATTTTGAGAAGCTCTCTTATCGCTTCCCGGCGCAGTTTAGTCAAGTGCGTCCCTCCGTTCTGTTAAATTCACATAATTTTAACACGAAAACTGTGAATTTGTCAACGGCTTTTGTGAATTTTTATCATGCCCGACGGGATTTTTTCACCAAAACGAAGAGCCCGCCGTTTCAAAACGGCGGGCGGGGTTTACAGCCATCATTTATAGGACACGGAAAGAATATTTTCACAAAAAGGACTGACCGAAAGATAGCTGTCAGAAAAACGGATATACCTCTTGTCATATGTCATGAATTTGTTTTTTTCATCGGCAGACGAAAAGTAAAACTTGATTCTGTCAGGCGGTTTGTTTTTTGAAAGATAGTCAAACGCGCCGTCGGCAGTATCGAAGCTCAAACACCCGTATGAAGAGCAATGCGTTGCTTCCGGGATTATATTTTCCAATGTTTCGGGGATATAATAGTATTCGGCTTCACCGTGCTCCATGTAACACTCTTTGTCACACATCATAAAAAACTCACGGTAATCCTTACTGCTCATCCATGTGGTATCAATGTGATACCATGCATTGTCGATGCAGATCATGTTCCAGGCATGCATCTGCTCAAATGAGGTGACATAAATCGTTTCAAGCCCGGCTTTCTTGCATAAAAAGTCATATGCTTTTGAATAACCGTCACAAATTGCTTCTTTCCTCAGAATCGGTCCGGCAGCGCTTACAAGCCAACTGTCCGAGCTCCGGTCTTTATAGTCAGACGGAGATATCACATTATCAACAAACCATTTTGCAATCGCAAATGCCTTTCCGGTCTCGGTTCCGTCATATGTGAGGTCGTTTAAAATACCGTCCGCCGCTTTGCTTAACTCGGGGTATTCCTCATAGATAAAACCACTTACAAAACCGTCGTCGAAAAAGAAAATTCCGTCTGTATATTCCTGCGTTCCGAGACTGTCCCGCGAAAGGAAATTCGTCAGTATTTCTTCCAAGGCAGTATAATTTCCCGCAATTATTTTGTAAGCAAGCATGAAATCATACCACGATATCCTTCGCTCAAGATTATATGTTTCACCGACCGAAAATGAGCCGTCCAACGCCTTGCAAAGTGCGTCTCCGATAGCGTCATACGCCATTTTCTGATCTTCATTGAGTGTTGAATATGCCGAAACTGTCCACGGATTCGGATAAAATTCAATTTTGATTTGCGTAGTTGTTTCGCCGCTTACAGGAGATGTTTCACCCGGTGCTGTCGTCAAGTTATCAGAAGTTTCGGCTGAATTGTCGATTTCCGCAGAGCCGTTGCTGATGTACAAACTGTTGCAGGAAGTTAGTATAAACAAAAGCAACAGAAAAGTGCAAAGGATCTTTTTCATGATATTTCCTTTATACCCGACAGGCGGTAGAATAAGAACTCGTCGTCAATCACCTTGTCGAATCTGTACTCCATTTTTCTGATATTTTCATGTGCGCCCAAGTCGGGCCCGTAGTATGTTTCTACCGTTGCAATTAATTCCGTATCGGTTTCGCTGATTTGCGGCTTTTTTACTTTTTCATTTTCATCGAAGTCAAGATAATACAAATCCCCGTTCCAGTAACCCCGAGCATAGCTGACAATGTACGTGTCGGTTTCCGCGGAATAGAAATCAGCTCCGCCTTCCATTGATGAACGGTACGGCGAAAGATCACCGGGATTCGGGAGCAGATTCCCGGCGATACGTTCAAGCTCTTTTCCCGGAATTCTCATAAAAAGCTTTTCCTCATCTGTTTTGACGAAATCCAATTTATCTTTATTGCAGAAGCAAAAGAGAAGACTCAGGTACAAAATATTGTTTTCCGAAACATCGTCACCGCGCTGATACGGCTCATGAAAATAACTCACAAAATACTGCAGATATGATTCAATATCCATTTTGAACGTATAATCATTTGAAGATGTCGGCACTTCACTTTCCTTGCTGTATTCGGTCCCGGCATTTTCAAGGACACCGAAGTAATCAAATAACGAAGCACATGACGAAAAAGAAGTCAATATCAACACTGTCGACAGAAATAAGATAATTATTTTTTTCATCGAAAAACCTCCTAAATCCGATCAATTCCGACAATTTTGCGTAACATGAAATTCCGGTTCGGACATTTCATGCTTTACTTTGTCACTAAGATATACGACATACCAAACGCTGTGAGGAAAACTCAAGGCATTCGCGGTGCGCCTGCATCGGCAAAATGAATCCGTAAAAGTTTGAAAAGGGGCTTACACCGAGTATTCCGGCATCCGGAGTATTCGGAGAAGTAATGTCCGAAACATTCGACGGCTCGGAGCTCTGCGTTCTCTCAAGCAGCCGCGCCACGGTATATGTTCCGAACAGCTCTCCCGAATGATACACCCGTACCGTCATGCCCTCCTCTATTCTGCCTTCGAATATCTCCCGATCATCCGAAAACACCCGCGCACCGTCTCCGGAAAATGTTTCGATGTCGGATATCAGGTATTCCACCCTGTTGCCGTCGTATACCCCGTATATCATCATTGTTTCGTCGTCGAAAGTATAAAGAGCTCCGTGGTGATGAGGAGAAGCAGCCGCTTCCGATGCTGCGGACACTCCGACGGCAAACGACATAAGCATAAGCGCTGACAGTAAAATCGAGGTAATCTTTTTTATTCTTTTCATTTAAGTTCTCCTTTCGCACTCTGTGTTTTATACTACCGCTTCCGTGCAGGTAGTTAATGTGGACGACCTTCTTCTTCTTCAACTTGATACAGTAAAATAGAAATTTCGCATTCCGATGTAAGATCGATCATATTCTTTTTTTCATGGTATATATAAATCTTCACATTATCATTGTTCCACCCATCGTAAGTAAAAATTGAACAGTATGCCCTCGGAGTAACTATGCCGTCTTTCCCCGTTTCCAGATAGTGAATCCCATCAAGCTTCGAGATCTCTTCTATGCTCAACGTCTCGTAGTCTCCGATAAACATTTTTTCGGGTGAAATACGGGAAATACCCCGGCATAGTCTTTTTGTCTCATCATCTATAATGTAGTACTCAAATCCTCCCTCCGGATCAATCTTACTCTCGCTTGAAGGCCATTCGGGATAGTAAATCCAATAATACCCATAACCGTTTTCAAATTTGTAATGAGACCCGCCTTCAAAGGCAGCAAACCCGGTCATCTTACCGTGCTTCGCCGTCAGCTCGGCATATGTCATCTTGTATTCACTCAGAAGGTCGGTGTTGAGCGTTACGCCGCGCTCCGGTACCGGGGTCGTGTCCTCCGGCTCCTCCGGGGGAGTTTCCGGCTGCTCCGCCGTAGTGCTGTCCGGCGCTGCCTCGGTCTGCGTCGGAATCTCGAGAGGCTCGGTGTCGCTCCCGAGTCCGGTCTCGGTCTGTGTATCCGTAACCGCTCCGGCGCTTTTCGCTCCCGCCTTTGACGGGTCTGCGCACGCGGCAAGCATTGCCGCAAGCAGAATCGCCGCCGTGAGAATTGCTGTAATCTTTTTCATTTGAGTTCTCCTTTCGTGTATCCGGCACACGCCGAATAAATAATGTATCTTTTGCCGCCCGGCAAATGTCCGATCCGCCGCCCGCGCGCCGAACGGTAAATTTAACGCAGGCGGGATATATCTCCCTTCACCTATATAGACGGATTTTTTCGCCGCAGGTTGCACGAAAACAAAAATTTCCCCAAAATTTTTTATCGAAAAAAATGAAGCGTTATTCAAGGCGGGGCGCCGGGGCTCAAATATGAAAAGTGCGCGGCATTGACCGCGTGAGACGGCACGGGAGCGCAGAAACCGACCGCTCTGCCGTGCGCAGGCAAACGCCCGTGCGGCGCCGGCTTCCCTCTCGCGTATGTCTCACCCGCCCCGCGCAGGCTTCACGGAAATCTCCCATCCGCTCAATCGGGAAGCGAAAACTGCCGCAGCGGCGGCAGTGCGCGGGCGGGGAAAAAATCCTTGACAACGCACGGAATCTGTGATATACTTTGAGTTACGAAAGTGCCGGATCGGGCGTAGCGCGCCGCCGCTTTCCGAAGCCGATTGCGCGAAAAGCCGCGCACGGCAAAGCCGAATACGCAGGGATATCGAAGCGGTCATAACGAGGCGGTCTTGAAAAACTCCTGTCTCTGTCACCGACATGGTTTGGAAAGCCTTGATTACATTGGTTTTTCAGCGCATCTCCGTGTACCTTGCGAGAAGGTCATCTCGCAGTTTTCTCGCAATTTTCATAATTCAATATTTACCCGATATCAACTGCTTTCTGCAGTTTTGATATACGGAGGGTTATCGAAGCGGTCATAACGAGGCAGTCTTGAAAACTGTTTGACGGCAACGTCACGTGGGTTCGAATCCCACACCCTCCGCCATAATGTGGAGACAAAAAAGATGTCTCCCGCGAAAAGCCCGATTATATCGGGCTTTTTTGCTACCCAAACGGCGATTTTTCTCTGTACCAAAACGCAGATGTAAAATCGCCGTTTTCCCTTTGTGGATAGACTTGAACTCCCGAAAAGTAAATATCAGATACACAGGCAGATAGAAAGCAAAAATCTATCTGCCTTTTTTATTACCCTCAAAAAAGGAGAAATCAAATATGCTACAGAAAGAATTATATCATTATTATCTTTTGAACGCTCATAAATATATTTTTGTCGACGTTGTGTTTTATAAAATTCGAGATACGCATCTTTGTCTACCTCCATAATCATTCCATGCAAAGGGATAAAAAGCTTTTTCTTGTAAGACGGATCGCATTTCTCTCGCTCACATAGCTCTTTATAAGTTATCTCGACATAATCATTGCTTTCTAAAACAAAAACCTTTTTCGGTGCGTATTTTTTCACCGTAACTTCCTCCAATCAATTGTTTTTTAATCACAAAACAATTGATCGAGGCGGGTCACGGCATCCTGTACCGCAAAGCGCAACAATATCAGGTATTTTTATGTTATAACGTAAAAAGCCAAATTCACCTTGTGAAAAACGCAAGATGAATTTGGCGTTACGGTTAGGATTTAGTTTTTCAGCTCCCGGAGGCTTCTCTGATCGTCGATTACATCGCGGGGATTTCTTATGCGGCCTGCGGGTGTGGTTTGACCGATATCCTCTATATCCGAGATTTCGTATAATGTTTATCCGGACTATGTAAACATCTTTCATGGTAACAAACATCCTCGCCGTAAGGCAGTCAACCTACCATACGGCAAGGTGCCTGCTATTGCGGTGGGCTATGCTGCCACGCCATTTTACTTATCTTATTTTTTGTTTTGGTACGTTTGATTTTTGATGCTTTTTTCGCACCACTTTTCAAATCCTCTTTTTTCGATTATAGTACGTTGAAAAATATTCTTTTTTGCTTTTAGGTTTTTTGATAAATTATACACGGAGAACTCAACCTAATATTTCTGATTAAGGGGTATTAATTTATCGATTACTCGAAATGTATTATTTTGTATAAAAAAATAATGCCCCATAAATTTTCTCCTTTTATTTGTAAAACATAAAAAGGGCTAATGGCGGATCTATATCCGTCACCGCCCTTCGGTTGGGTGCTTTTTTATTTCACAATTATATATCTTTGTTTGTTACTTTGATAAATGTATTATAACATAGTGTGCTTGAGGAATGCCACTTTTTAAATGGAACAAAAGCAATAGATTTTTTGCATATAATTATATTTCTTTGAAACATATTCAGATAAATTTCTTATAACAAATGCACATAATCAATCACTAGATATTCAGTGTGGTGATTCGGATGAGATACAGGATGCGGGTCTACGTGATTTATCACGCAGAGATTTAAGCACGCCGTCATACCTCCGCAGCCACCAATAGCCGTATTGTCGGTTCGTTTTCTACTTTGCTGCCGCCTTTGTTACCCCATGTTTCTGCAAATATTTCAAAAAAGGGTGACGGAGTCTCATGTCGGATGTTACTCTCTTCATGGCAATCAGGAGCGCCTCTTGCAACTTTTCGATTAAGTGACTTAACCATAACATATTTGGTGTTTAATTCCCGATATCTTTTTTGAATGTAATACTTCTATTATATTTTCACAATAATATTTGAAATTATTATGATAATTTATTGACATAATATATATTCTATGGTATAATAGACTTGTAAATTTTGACGAATTGCTTAAATGTTTTACAAATGATAAGGAAATTTGGTACTCTAACAAAAACTATGTTTTATAAAGAATAAGAACAGTTACAAAAATGGCATAAGTTATAAAAGATTTCTTTATACAGACTGTTGTGTAATATCTGAATCTTTCGCTAATTTACATCACAGAATACAAATCGAATTTATGTTGTTTCTTGATTCATATGGGCAGTACAAAAAATTATAGTAGGAAAACAAGAATTTAAGTGGCATACTAACTTCATTTTTATAGGAAGTCAGTTTTGATTTTAATCATCAAATGGTAAACTTCACGCATAACACATCTTGAAAGAAAATCGTAGAGAGGGTAAAACCACTTCAAGTAAACAAAAAACGAAGTGTACTGCAAAGGATTGTTTTTCCACACATTTCAGAATAAATGAAACAAGAAAGGGACCATTTAGAGACATGAAAAAAAAGATTACCTACAATTTGAATAACGGTTTAATAAACCCACGTTACGTCGGATTGGTTAGGGCATCAACGCCAAAGAATTACGAAATTGAAGAATATGACGAAGTACCAGAGCATGTCATCAATATTAATAGTTGCTTTTCGTCTTCTGTCAATTTACATAAGGATATGGAATTAATCGACTGTGTATCAGAGGATGATATTTTTACAATTGATTTTAGTAAACTTAATTTAGATGAACGCACAATGCTATACTTTTTTTTCTGTGTACAATGCGAAAAAGATACAGATGTCGTTTTTACAATAGAGTCTCATGCAATTCAACGATTATGGATTAACTGTGAAATGGTATGTCTTTGTGGTCGCGGGAAAAGACAAATTCATACACTTCATTTGTTTGCCGGCAACAATGTGTTTTGTTTTCAACAACATGATAGTATTGAACTAATTAAAACCACATTTAGAATAAAATCCTTGGAGATAGATCAAAACGATGAAATACCATTGACATACGGAAACTTATGCTATCAAAAGGGATTAATCGAAATACGCACAAGATATCTTGATGAATTTCGTTTTAACGGCGAGGATTACCACTTTTTATTGTATCCTATTGATTGCATCCATCTTTTAAAAGGTACTGTAATAAACATGCAAATAATAGACCACATATCTGATACGATTTTGTATGAGTCAGATTGTTACTTCTATAATTTATATACAATAAAAACATCGGGTTTCAAATATGTAAATGATAATGCGTTCAATTATCTTGATGTGAAATTCAGTTACTTTACTATAGATGGAGAACCAAGAGAAGTACATACCAAGATATATTTATCACAGCCAGAAAACTTTATAAATCCTGTTCGGGATAGAACTTTAAAATTATTGGAAAGCGATAGAACTGTTGAAGAAAAGCTATATATTGAATATGTTCTGTCATTAAACGATAAATCTCAAGACGTTGATACATTCCACAAATGGGAAAGAATAGAGAAGGTGATATCTATAATTGAACAAGGAGAATACTACAATTATCTCCGCTCAGAAGGTGAAAAGGTTGTTTGTTTTCATTCAGATATTGACAATACAATAGATTATTACACCGTAACACTTCCCAGAAACTATACATCTGAACACAAATACCCCCTTCTTATAATAAACAATGTTTTACCAGGAACATGGTTATCATCTCTGTTTTCTCGTGCAAAATCAGTAGAAGTAATTGCTGTGGATTTCAGCGGTAGAGGTGTCACAATGGGTAGCTATGTAGGAGATGCAGCGTTTAATGAGATATACAACGACGTGTTTTCAAGGTTTAGCATTGATGAGAAAAAAGTAATTATGATGGGGCATTCAAATGGTGGGTATGCAACATGGGCACAAGCTGAGTTAGTTCCCGACAGATATTCAGCAATATATCCGGCAGTAAGTGAGCCAAGTTATGATTACCTTATGAATTTAAGTAATATGACTGTTCGATACTTGACATCAGAGTCGGATTTATTGAATGAAAAAGTTACAGCTTCTCTTGAGGAAACTATCAAAAAGCATGTAGTTGATTATAAGACATTATGGGTAGAGAAATTTAACCATGGTCTTATGGGTGTAATTCAATTTAATGAAAAAATTATTCAAGGTCTTATTGACTCGTCTTCAATTAATAAGTATCCGAGTCGTATTGATTTTTATACTGATAAAAACAGGTATCTTAGCGCGTATTGGATCGACATTCATTCAATAGAATTTAATTGTACATTTGCAGAGATTCATGCAGAGGTGAATGAAAATTTGATAAACATTTCCGCAGAAAATATAACCGGAATAACCATTACTGTTCCCCCGCAAGTTGACAAACTAAATGGTATTATAAGAATTAATGGTAAATGTTTCGATGTCGATGGAAAAGATAAAGTTATATTTCATAAAAACAAGAGTGGTTTTGAATTGGCATTTTCCGAGAATAAAGGAGTAATATTTAAAGGAACTGGTGTCATTGATCCCTTTATTAATCCTGTGCGAATTATTAGTTTTCTCGGGGAGGAATATAGTGACATTCTTCACAATTTCCAAACACCGTCTACCAATGGTTTTTACGGAAGTGCATATGTAAAATATCCTGTTTTAGAGACTAACAATCTTAGTAAATTGCCCCATTACAGCTTTGTTGTATTAGACAATGGTGCCGGTAATACCCCAATTATTGAAAAAATCAAATCAAGAATAATGATTAAGATGTACAAGTATGGCTATAGTTATCTTGGGCAAGAGTACACTGGTGATTTTCTAATTCTTCAAATAGTTGAGCATCCCACTGATCCGAACAATAGTATTCTATATATAAACACAAACAATGAAGATTTGTATCGGAAATGCTTATTTACTCGCAAAATAACATTGCCGGCATATTCTAATGGCTATCACCCATACTTGAATAGCGATGCAGTAATTTTTGATGGAACAAAGTATTTTATTGTGCCGGAATATGGTCTTGACATAATGGAATACAAATACAAAAAGGATTAAATGTTTAACCAGTAATGATTCCATAATGTTTTTACACATGGCTCCCTTTGTTATCCATCTTTCCACTATATTACGATCAACATATTTTCGCCACATAATAGTGTTCGTGTGTTTTTATACTGTTTTCTATTCAACAAACAGAATCTAGCACACAAAGTCAATCTTCCATCACTTTCATGCGATCAATTTTCTCAAATCAACAGCATCTTTTTTCTTCTCTGCCGTAGTATCACTTAGGGTGGATAGTTGGCTTCCTCCTGTCATGATGACAGGTACCACCTTCCGCCTACCGGTACAGCCAAAAGGCTGTTTTTCCGACACCCGCTGTGCCGATCATGAGGACATGGACATCTCTTGTGTCAACCATTGCCGTGGTGTTTTTCGGTTCAATAATAAACTAAATCTTGAAAATATAATAGCAGATGTTTGTAACAATCGGAAGTAGGGGAAAGTATGAATGACTTAAGTATTATACATAATAGGGATAATTATCTATATTTCATGAGGAAATTTTCTAAATATAACGATGATAAATTCTCGAATGTTATCAATTATGAGTATTTTAGTGCAAATAATGATATAGGATTATTTAATATATTTGAAAAATACAAACTGGATAGAATCGTAAATAATAATAACATTTTTTTAGGTGCACTGAAACTGTTGGAATGGACTTTTAATAACCTGATTTCAAATGATTATGGCGATTATAAAGGTGAATATTATACAATCGATATAGTAGACTATGCAAAAAATAATCGAGTCTCACTAAATTGTTTGTGTCACGCGACAGTACTTACCGAATTATTACTATCCGCAGGGTATAGAGCAAAAAAAGTTTATTGTTTATCCTGTGACATAATGCCAAGTGAAAACCATGTAGTTGTTGAAACTTACATAAATGAATTACATAAATGGGTGATGCTTGACCCAACAATAAGTGGATATTTAGTAGATGAAGATGAAATACCACTATCTATTGATGATATACGAAAAAATTTAATAAGTAACAAAAAGATGAGAATAATCTATTACAATAGATTTGGAGGAAAAAAGAATAATTGTCAAAGATTATCATTCGATAGTGATGATTATTTTGCATATTTATGTAAGGACTTTTTTAGATTCATAGTATGCACGAAACAATGTTCATTGCGTCAGCCAAATCAAGGAATCTATAACATGCTTGTCCCGGACAATTATTTAAACTATACAGACAAAATATATAATTATGCAGGATATCAAGGTTGGGTTAATTTAACAACAAATCGAAAGAGCTTTTGGGAAGGATAAAGTGATGAAATATAAGATGTCAATGTTTAATTATGTCGTAGATAACAAAACCGAGTTGCGGTTATATAATTCGTTGCGAGGAACAAATAGTCTCTTGATTATAAGAGGAAAGAATTATGAGAAAGTCAAAAAGATTATTGAAAAAGAAGACTTGGAGATAGATCTTGACGATAACATTATAAATAAATTGATTCAATTTGGGTTTCTAGTTGATAGTGGTGTCGATGAAAGATTACTACTAGAAGGTACATTAAGCTCAATAATCAATTATCCCAAGCTGCATTTAGTAATCATGCCCACAGAGGATTGTAATTTTCGATGTGTATATTGCTACGAAGATCACAAAAAAGGCAAAATGACTTTGGAAACACAAAATGCAGTTTTAAATTTTGTTCGCAAGAATATCAAGTATTATACAGGATTGACAGTCGGTTGGTTCGGCGGGGAGCCTTTGGAAGCAATTGATGTTATAAAAAACTTGTCGAATGAATTCATTAGAATTTGTAACGTTGCTCGAAAGCCATATAGAGCAGGGATGACAACAAATGCTTATGATTTAACGGGAAAAGTATATAGAGAGTTGTACAAGCTTCATGTTTATGAGTATCAAATCAGTATTGACGGGTTGAAAGAGGAACACGACAAAACAAGAAAATTTGCTGATGGAACGGGTACCTTTGAGAAAATTATAGCAAATATTAGAGAAATAATAAATATAAAAGATATTGCTGCATCCGATATCGTTATTCGAACTAATTTTACAAAATCCATAGCTAAAAGATTGCCAGAATACATTCAGTTTTATGACGAACTATTACAAGGAGACCCGCGGTTTAGCATCCAAATTAATGTAGCAAGTGATTGGGGAGGCGAAAGTGTTAAGCAGATGTCAAACGATCTACTAAACATCAAAGAATACATAGATCTATTTTCCCAAATCAAACAGTATAAAAACTGTTTGATTTTTGCTTTCCATTTGCAGGAGTTGAACCCAGGAGAGTTTAAATGTTATGCGGCAAGGAAAAATTCGTATTGTATTGGTTCGGATGCCAAAATATATAAATGCACAGAGAATTTTAATATGCCCGAAAATAACATTGGATTCCTATCACCCGAAGGAAATATGCATTTGAATGAGTACTATACAGCGTTATGGGCAAATGCCGAAAGAATAACCGATAATAGTAAATGTCAAACATGCAATTATAGTGGTTGCTGTTTGTATAGTCCTTGTCCATTGAATTCTATAAAAAATGTAGGAAGACAGCCAGTGTGTCCGAGAACTAAAGGTAATATTATCAATCTTTTAAAACTTTTGAACGAAGATTTTTTTCAATTATTGAATAGGAGCAGAATATGTATACAATTATTGTTGAATCATTGGAGAAAATTGGTATATGTATTGATGTGGATTTTGAAGCGTTAGAGACTGAGGACTATGATATTAATCTTCAAGAGTATGTGACAGATTCAATTACATTTATCACATTTGTGTTATCATTAGAAGACAATTTGGGTATCGAGTTGCCAGATGATATGCTATTTTATGAAAGAATTTCTTCAATTAAAGCATTAGCGCAAAATTTGAAAGGATTAATCGAATGCCAATAACGTTTGTGAAAGTATCACTTCATAGATGAAAAAGCTGCATTCAATTTTTTATAGTTATGAAAGTGAATGGAATTATTACATAATATTCCGTTTCCTAGTTTGGCTCAGAATGGAGGTGAGAATATGGAAAAGAAGTTGCTGAAAAAGAAGATAAGATTTTCTTCTACAGAAACGCGATTAGTAACACTATACAATAGCGCTGAGACAGGAAAAGCCAATGTCTGCACCTGCGATAAATGTGTATGTGACAAGTGTTCGTGTTAGTGGCAACGGGTAAACAAAAAAGGTTGCTGCAATGCGATTTTAATTAATTGTGTTGCAGCAACCTCATCGCTATGAGGTAAACATGAAAATTATTGATAAAATAAAACTTATAATTAGAAACATAAAACTGGTAAATGGTTTTGATAGGCATATAATTTTTTTTAATATTATAATATTATCAATAGGCACTGCCACTCCATTTGTAAATACATACTTTTCTAAATATTTAACCCTATTTTTATCTAATGAATCTACCCCTATATATCTAACCATTGGTTTAATTTTCATATTTTTGTTTGCAATTGCGATAATACAAATATTGGAGACTTTGCTATATTCGGAAACTCAAAAATGAAATATTAAATTTCACCACAACCTAAACTTATCTATTAATTTCAAATGTAATCGATCTACATATATGCATATATTAGATAAAGATTTTATGGATAAGAAAGAGTTGGCGCAAACAGCCTGTAATTCCGGTAAACATATTGCATTAACTAACGACATATTTAACATTATAAGAAATATTGTCGTTATTAGCGGAATGACATATAATCTGCGAATGTTTCCGTATATTGTGTTTGTTGCGTTGTTTGTAGTAGTCGTTGGAAATGTAGTCACCTCTATTTATACCAAAAAGGCTAACTATCAAATGGACGTTTTTGAATCTCAATTCAGAATAAAGACATCGTATGTACGCGGAGTGGTTAATGATTCTAAGTATGCTAAAGATATTCGTGTTTTTGGAATGGAAGATAGTTTGGCAGACAAAATGAACAAATATGATCTCGAAGCGCGACAGCAAATAAAAAAACATTACAACTCCTTGTTTAAGAAAAATGTGCTTGTAGAAGTCAGTGCATTTATATTTAATTGCGTAGTGTATTTATCTATTGGTTACGCTTTTTTAGTGGAAAAAAGCATGCAACTAAGTGATTTTGTATTTTTAATCGGAGTTGTTTCGAGTGTCCATAGCGCATTTAATGGTCTTACTGATAATATTATTTCTGCAAATTCAGACTTAGTATATATAAAAGATTATTTCAGCTTTATTGATTTAGATAGTGAAATAGATCAAACTGATATAGAAAAATGTGAAGATGAGATAGATATAATAAAAAATATCAAATTTGATAATGTATCATTTATGTATCCGGGAACAAATGAATGGGCGTTAAAAAAATTCAGTTTTAACTTTGAAATTAATAACGCATATATGATAGTTGGAAAAAATGGGGCGGGAAAGAGCACACTTATAAAGTTGCTTCTTAGATTATACGACAATTATGACGGTGAGATATTAATTAATGGCATAAACATTAGAAGCATAGATTATTCCAGTTACATAAAAAAAATATCTGTAGTTTTTCAAGATTATTCACTGTTTTCTATGCCGATAAAGGAAAATATTGTACCGGACGGTAGTGTACCGGATATTATGAAGGTAAATAAAATATTCAGCTTGTTATCATTGATGGAAAAGATTGAGTCGTTAAGTGACAAATCGGAAAGCTTATTGTTTCGTCAATTCGACAAAAAGGGTGTGGAATTATCAGGTGGAGAAATGCAGAAACTAGCTATTGCCAGAGGTTTGTATAAAGATGCATTAATATCAATATTTGACGAACCGACTTCATCACTTGATATTTACTCTGAACAAAATGTTTTGGAAGTAATAAATAGCACAAAAAAAAATCGAATAATAATATTTACAACACATCGGTTGAGCATGAAGAATGTTGCTTCCCAAATTATTGTGTTAGATAATGGACAAATATGCGAATGCGGTTCTCCCAATGAATTGTTGGCAAATAAAGGAGCTTACTACGAACTCTTTTCTGCACAAGCGGAAGGATTTCAATCGAGGGATAAATGATGAAAAGAATTATTAACTATATTAAAATGTTTAAATACATTCCTCAAGTGATTCGTTTTTTATGGGGAGAAGATAAAGGATATGTAATTTGCATAATTTTTGAAGCACTGTTTATGGCTGTTTCGCCATATCCTTCGATATATTTGGTAAAATATACAATTGATATGATGTCTGATGAAATTAATTATTCAAATTATATATGTGTTGTTACGTTGCTCTTACTTACTATTTTGTTATGTTCGGTATTACACTACTTTTTCAACTCAAAGGTGAGCAGATTAAAGATGCAGAAAATCACCAATACAATAGCAAATAAGTTTTATATGAAATCTGCAACGTGTAGATATGAATGTTTGTCAGAAAGTGATTTTTTAGACAAAAAAGAGCTAGCAAGTTATTTTACTCAAGGAGGTCTGAGTAAACTTTCGTGGAATATAGTGTTTTTGATTTCGTCATCGATGTCAATACTATTTTCTCTATATTTGTTGGCATCTATTGATTTTATTTCGGTGATCATTGTGATATTATCTGTCATTGTAGAAAGCCATATGATGATGAAGAAGACTGAAGTAAATAGAAAAAATCAAGATAATATCAATTTAATCAAGAGAAAATACCATTATTATATGGGGGTGGGCAGCGATGGCAAATACTTCAAAGACATAAAAATCTTCAATATGTCAAAAAATTTGAACGACAAGGCAAATAAAGCATTTGAGAGCTTTTATAGTATTGACAAAAAAAATATTGCGTATAATAATATGTATTCAACAAAATACTATTTTATAGATTTTGCGGTGATGTTTTTGGTGTATTCCCTAATATCAGTTAATATCGTCTTTTTTGGAAAATCAATAAGCTATATTGCTATTGCATTAAATGTAGTAATAACGTTTAAATCTTCCTTAACTAATACAACTTCACAAATGAGTAATTACTATGATAATATTCTTTTAATGAAATCATTCAATGAATATATGCAATATGAAGCTGAAGACACAATGGTTGATGAAATTTCACTAAATTCGATTCTTCCGGTAGAAACTATAGAGTTTAAAGAAGTAAACTTTAAATATCCTGGTCAAACGATTTACGCCCTAAAAAATGTTAATCTAACAATAAATAAGAATGATAGCATTGCTTTGATTGGTTCTAATGGGGCAGGAAAAACCACGTTTTTAAAATTATTGATGCGGTTATATGATCCTACCTCAGGAGAAATATTAATTAATGGTGTAAATATAAAGCAGATAAGTCGCAAAAAATATAACAGCATTATTGCAGCGATATTTCAAGATTTCAGTATATTCTCGTTCACCATTAAAGAAAATATAACAGCACTTGATAAATGCGATAAAGAAAAACTTTTAGTTTCCTTAGAAAAATCAAATCTTTCTGATAAGACAACGAGATTGCCGTCGGGGATTGACACCTATATAAACAAGATATACGACAAAAATGGAATACAATTGTCTGGGGGAGAACAGCAAAGACTGGCTTTTGCTCGGTGTATATATAAAACAAACTCTCGGATTATTGTTTTTGATGAGCCTACGGCCTCATTAGATCCAGTAGCTGAATATAATCTATATCAAAAATACAAATCAGAAATAAATAATGATAATATCTCGTTTTTTGTGTCACATCGATTGTCCTGTGTAAATATTTGCAATAAAATAATTATGTTTGACAATGGCAGTGTTAGTGCATATGGTACTCATTCTGAATTGATGGAACAATGTGAGAAGTATAGAGAAATGTATGAGTTGCAGCGTAGTCTATATACTTAGAGGAAATACATATGAAAAGCTCGAAGGTTAATGTATTAATAATTGATAGTGGAGTTTATCGGCATAAAGCGTTTGAAAATGATTTAATAAATGTGGTTTCTGATTCAAACACTTCGTTACTTGACACTCAAGACCCAGTAGATGGACACGGAACAGCGGTGTATGGGATAATAAGAAAATCTGCTGACATTGCGACAATCTATTCGATACATTTAAAAAATGTTGAGACGGGTATATGTGATAGTGATTTGATAGAATTGCTTGCTTATATTTACAATAAAAATATCTGTGCAGACATTATTAATTTAAGTTTGGGTGTATCGAATTGCGAAAACAAAGAAGCGTTGTATGATGCCTGTCAAAGGCTGGCAGACAGAGGAACTATTATTGTTTCTGCGTTCAACAATGATGGAAGCATATCTTACCCAGCTGCATTTAATAATGTTGTGGGGGTTACAAGCGGTGACTTCTGCTTTAACACAAATGAATTTGAATATTTTGATGATAATGTGCTAAACATTGCCGCAAAAGGAGGTATCCAAAGATTATATTGGATAGAACCACAATATATTTTTCTTAGTGGAAATAGCTTCGCCTGTGCCCATGTAACTAACAAGATTATAGAATTTATGTATCGAGGAATAAAAGGATATCAAGATATTCTCGGTGAGTTTAAAAAGATTTCGAAAATACAGCATCGAAGTAATAATAATTCACTAAAACACTCTGCGAATGCTATTCCCTTTCAGATTGGCAAAGCAGCTTTATTTCCATTTAACAAAGAAATGCATAGTTTAGTAAGATTCGATAGATTGTTAGATTTCGAAGTTGCGGAAATATTCGATACAAAATATTCTATGTATATTGGATCTACCACTAATCATATTTTGAAAATAAATAACCCAATCAATAATACAATTAAAAATATCAATGATGCAAATTATGACAAGTTTGACACATTAATATTGGGACATGTTAATGAAATCATCAACATTACAAAATATGACATAAGAAAACAACTTATAAATTCCGCTTTGCAACAACACAAAAAAGTCTACGCGTTTGACAATATTTCATCCTATATTCCACTGCAGCATGATAATTTTTTTTATCCGCATCTAGATGAAACCAATGTCCCTCCATATAGATATGGTATGCTTAATCGAAGTACCATTCCTATATTAGCGATATTAGGAACAAGTTCGAAGCAGGGAAAATTTTCGCTTCAATTGCTGTTGAGAGAACTATTTATAAATAATGGTTATAATATAGGTCAAATTGGAACTGAACCATCTTCGCTATTGTTCGGGATGGATTACTGTATTCCTATGGGGTATAATAGTACTTCATCTATTAGTGGAAATGATTTGGTGAGATATATCAATAATATTATTGCCGACATGGAACAAAAGGGAAAGGAACTTATTATTGCTGGTGCACAGGCTAACACCATTACATACGATTGCGGTAACATGTGCCGTTATAATATAGAATTGTACAGTTATCTTTTGGGGTTATATCCTGATGCTGTAGTTTTGTGTGTTAATGCATACGATTCGATAGAATATATAAGAAATACTATTAAATTTATTGAATCAAGTACACGAGCTGAAGTAATTGCATTGGTGGTTTTCCCTATTACGGTCTCGGAAGGGTATCTCAGTATTCATGGTGCCCAAAGATGCATTGGAGAAAAAGAATATTTTGATCTTAGAGAAACATTATATAATTCATTTAATATTCCCATATTTAAACTCGGAGATTTTAGTGATATGAGTGATTTATATAAAGTTATAATAAATTATTTTTAAATAAGAAAGGAGAGATAAAAATGGAATTGTTATGCCCAATACTTTCGAACAAAGAGCCCACCAAATGTTTACAGAATAAATGTGCATGGTGGGATGTTGAGAAAAAATGTTGCGCCATCAAAACAATCTCAGAAATGACCTCTACTATAACCGATGATGGTTATACGACGTTAGACGATATATCTCAAGATATTAAGTCGTTAAAAAGCAAGTGAATCCGAGAAAATAAGGGCAAGAGGATATAATGCGAAATATATGGCACCGCGAAAAAAATTGTGTAAAAGGACAACCAATCAAAGCAAGGTCTGAGAGACAGACATAGATTGAGATTTCCTCGTATTAGCCCGTCTCCCCGAGAGAGCCCGCGGTATGCACGCGACAGCGTGAATGCCGTGGGGTTTCTCGGGGAATACTAACGAACGAAGGAAATCCGCGACTTAACCAGATGCGCGATCCGCGAACATGATGCGCAGCTGATCCGAAACCATGGTACTGTCAAGATAATTGCGCAAAATTGTTTGCAGGCTCCGGCTGAATGAGGTCAACCGGCAATAGAAACGTCGTCCAGCGCCGTCTCTAAGTGCTTCATGTTCATGTATTTCTTGTTGCCCCACTGGGTACCCGCCACGTGGCGAAGCCTCGCGCAAACCAGCATCAGGGCGGAGTTGCCATCGGGGAATGTCCCCACCACACGGGTGCGCCGGCGGATCTCACGGTTCAGCCGTTCAATCACGTTGTTGGTGCGGATGCGCGCCCAGTGCTCGCCGGGAAAATCGCAGTAGGTCAGCGTCTCCTCGATGCCGTCCTCGACCTTCTTGGCGGCCTCCTTCAGCTTCATGGCGCGCAGCTCGGCGACCACGGCCTTCGCCTTCTCGCGGGACGCCTTTTTGCTCTCCTGGGCGTGGATCGCCTTGAGCATTTTTGCCACAATTTTGACCTTGGATTTGGGCACAACAGAGAAAACATTGCGGTAGAAAT